>JGI24422J19971_10002529_pt1 | contig 11372 bp, 9 predicted proteins | sample DeeMarSWOR152_54_FD_19971 | JGI IMG/M metagenome (IMG submission 19971)
AAGCCGAGAAGCCATGACCGCTAGCTTCGCACGACTACCATACGACGTTCTAGAAAGAGTCTCAACCAGAATAACTAACGAAATACCGCAGGTTGTGAGAGTTGTTTACGATATAACTCACAAGCCGCCAGCCACAATAGAATGGGAATAGTTTCGACCTCCTCAATAGGACGTTGCTGATCTTCCAAATGCTCAGAAGACTCACTTTCTCACCGCAATCAACGACTAAGCACTAATCAATCCGTGGAAGTCTCATAAGGCTTTTAATGGATGCTGCAAAGATACCAATATCCAATATTGGGGAATACTGAGTGAAGGCTGTCATAATTGTTGGAGGCTTTGGCACACGGCTACGCCCTTTGAGTTGCACTCGCCCTAAGCACCTCTTTCCGATAGCTGGCAAACCTCTCTTAGATTGGACTCTTGAACGATTGGCAAAGAGCGACGTAGACGAAATTGTTCTCGCAGTTAATCATCTGTCCGAAGCCTTTGTCAAACGCTACGGAAAGTCCGCCTATGGCATGAAAATCCATTATGAACACGAGTCAAAACCTCTAGGAACAGGCGGATGCGTCAAAAACGCTGAAAAAACAGTTGGACACCATGAGAACTTCCTTCTACTCAACGGCGATATTATCGCAAACATGGATTATGCCCAATTAATAAATCGGCACACCAAAAACCGTGGCACAGCAACAGTGACCCTACATCAAGTAAACGACCCATCACGCTATGGCGTAGTTGAACTCGCCGAGCAACACCGAATAAAGCGGTTTGTGGAGAAACCAACGCGGGGAAAGGCGCCTAGTAACATGATTAACGCTGGCGTTTACGCATTGAGCCCTAGAATCTTTGACTACATTCCTAATGGGAGGCGCGTCTCCCTTGAACGCGAGGTTTTTCCTGCATTAGCTATGGACAATGAGCTCTTTGGATATGAATTCGATGGGTTGTGGATTGATGTTGGCGAACCCTCCGATTTTCTGAAAGGCAACAGTCTTCTGTTAGGCTCCCAACTCAAAAACGGACAAATCGCCAAATCAGCTAAAGTTGATACTGGAGCCAAGATCAACAACCCCGTGGCTCTCGGGGCGCATACGAAAATTGGAGACGGATCGATAGTCGGTCCACATGTTTCGCTGGGCGACGACGTTGCCGTAGGAAAAGCTGTCCAAATCAGAAACTCGGTAGTCTTCTCAGGAACCCACATTTCAGACTTTTCATCTGTTGAAGGCGCAATTGTTGGCGAAGAAGTCGCAATCGGCAGACGGGTCAAAATCGACACCAATGTTATGATAGGCGACCATGCAATTATTCATGATGGAGTTAAACTAGTGAGCGGCGTCACCGTCTGTCCTCACAAAGAAGTCGCCGAAAGCACGAGCACAGCGAAATGTTTCATGTAACAGCTGCGGTCTCTTAACGTTTAATAGCGCTGTCTTCTTATCACTGAAACAATCAAAAAGCTGCGAAGTNATCACACATGAAGATACTCATNGACATACTAACACCAAAACAATGCATGTTATTCGCCAAATTGTCAGAACGCCTACACAAACAAGGACACCAAGTCTCACATGTTACAAGAGACTATAGAGAAGTAAACCAGCTGCTGAAAGTGAAGGGCATGATAGCCCGCGTTGTAGGCAAGCATGGCGGCGCAGATCTGGAGAACAAGCTTAAAGCAAGCGCGCAGCGAACGCTTGAACTTGCTTCAACCATTGCCGAGTTTAAGCCAGATGTGGCGGTCTCTTTCTCATCACCTGAAACTTCTCGAGCTGCCTTCGGTTTAGGCATTCCCCACGTTTGCTTGAACGATTCACCCCACTCTGAGGCCGTAGCAAGACTTACTCTTCCGCTTGCTACAGTGTTGCTATCTCCAAAATTCATACCCAAAAAAGCTTGGGTCAGATTCGGGATTCAATCCAACCAAATAATACAATATAACGCAATAGACCCTTGGGCTTGGCTAAAGGATTTCCGACCAGACGAACAGATTCTGAAGCAACTAGGCTTGGAAAAATCAAAGCCTATAGTGGTTTTTCGAACAGAAGAGACTTTCGCCAGCTATCTTTTAGGAAAAACCTCCAAGACTCCTGCATGCATCCAGTTGCTGGAGAGTCTGCTAGAATCAACCACTGGCTTGCAAGCCGTCGTAGTTCCTCGATATGAAGATCAAGTCGCCCTTCTAACGCAAGCACTAGGAAACCGAGCGATTGTGTGCAAGTCTATCATTGACGCTCCCAGTCTGTTGGCGTATACTTCAGTTTTTGTAGGCGCAGGCGGAACCATGACAGCTGAAGCGGCTTTGCTCGGCATACCCACATTCTCGTGCTATCCAGATAAGCCGTATTATATCGAAGAATATCTCATAAGAAAGGGGCTGGTTATACGAGAAATAGACAATTCAAAGGTCAGGGCAAAGGTTCTCAACACCCTCAAAAATATTGAGCACATGAAAAAATCACAGGAAATTAAGGCACGTAAATTGACCAGCAGTTTTGAAGATCCCATCGAGGTCGTTGTGAAGGCAATTGAGAAAGCGTCTTAGGATCAGCCTTACAGAACTTTCGAAATCGTTATAGAATAGCTACTTAGATACTATACGAAAATCAGTTGAAACCGGTGATACTATGAGCAAGCCGACATCTGAATCGTTAGCTATGAAAATCGAAGCCAAATGCTTAGACACACCTGAGAAACGTGGGAAATACAGTGTTTGTGTGGTTGGATGTGGCCGAATAGGCTTACCAACGGCGTGTGCTTTCGCAGAGGCAGGCTTCCAAGTCATAGGTGTAGACACCGATCCCAGCATAGTCAGCCTTCTGAGAAAAGGCAAGGTTCCTTTCGTTGAAACCAGCCTTAGCGCGCTTGTGAAGAAGCATGTTAGAAGTGGACGGCTGATCGCGACGACCGATACGCAGAAGGCTGCATCTCAAAGTGACATAATTGTTATTGCTGTTGCCACGATTATCGACGAGAAGAAAAAACCCAACTATTCTCACGTTGAGAAGGCCTGTAAAGACGTGGGTATGGGTCTACGTCGTGGTTCACTTACTATTATAGCCAGTACTGTGGGACCAAGTATCACTGAGAATTTGATAAAAGACACTTTAGAAAATGCCTCTGGCTTGAAAGCTGGCAAAGATTTCGGGCTTGTGAACAGTCCAACCCGAGCTGCACCTGGCCGAATACTGCAAGACCTAGCAACCTATGCCCGCGTCGTCGGTGCCATAAATGAACATAGCTTCAAGGTTGCGAGTCTTGTTTTGGGAACCGTTGTTAAAGGTGGCATAGTGAAGGTTCATGATTTGAGAACGGCGGAAACTGTCAAACTCTTTGAAAATGTTTATCGAGATGTCTGTCTGGCGTTGTCCAATGATTTTGGTTTGCTTTGTGAAAAGATAAAGGTTGACTATCTGGAAGCTCAATCTGCCGCCAACACTCAACCGCATTGTCACTTGCTTCGTCCGGGAATCGTTGGGGGGCATATTCCAAAGGACCCGTATCTTCTTCTGTGGGAAGCCGAGAACGCAAGTGCTAAACTCAGTTTGGCGGCTTTAGCCCGAAAAATCAACGACGAGATGCCTGAGCACACAGTACAGTTAGCCCGCGACGCCTTGAGGTCTCAGAAACCATTTCGAAGAGCAAAGATTGCCTTGCTTGGCATTTCCTATTCGCCTAACACTAAAGAGCATCGTGGAAGCGCAATCGACAAGCTGGTTAAGATGTTCACTGACAGAGGTGCCGTTGTTCGAGTTTTCGATCCGCTTTACACGTACAAAGAGTTAAAGGACTTTGGGTATCCTGCTGAACGATCTTTGGCAAAGGCTGTTGAGGGAACAGATTGCATAGTGATTGTCGTCGGGCACAATCGTTTCAAGAGGCTAAACTGGAGGAAACTGAGATTGCTGATGACGAAAAGCGCAGCAATTGTTGACATGGGCCACGTGATTGCACCTAAGAAGGCTAGGAAAGCAGGATTCATCTACCGCGGGGCTGGCAGAGGAGTGTAGACGAGATGAGGAAATTAGGCACAGCCGTAATTGGAGCCGGATTTTGGGGACGAAATCATGCACGAAACCTGAAGGAATTAAGTGAGACTCGTTTGGTTGCTATCTGCGACAGAGATGAAACCAAAGCGAAAGCAGTAGCTGAACTGTTCGGAGTTGACGCATATAGTCACAGCAGCAAGATGCTCAAAAGACAAGATGTAGAGGCCGTAACTGTCTGTACATGGTCTACAAACCTAGCGAAAGAAGCAATGGCGGCGCTGAAAGCTGGAAAACACGTGCTAGTTGAGAAGCCAATGGCAAACAATGTGAAGGAAGCGGAGAAAATTCTCGAGTTGGCGAAGAAGAGACAGCGTTGTTTGATGGTAGGTTTCTTGATGCGATTTATTCCAGGTCTCCAGCGCATCAAACAGGCTATAGATAAAGGCGAAATTGGCACAGTGGTTTACGTTACGGCCAGGCGAGTTTCACAATGGCCTGAGCGACTCGGCGATGTAGGCGTAATCAAAGACTTAGCCATACACGACATAGACGTTACGCGATATCTTTTGGATGATGAGCCAGTTGAAGTCTATGCCAAAGCAGGCAATTTTCGCCACAAGAAATTTGAGGATCACGCCCAGATTATGGTCACGTTCAAAGGCAGAAGAACTGCATTCATTGAAGCTAATTGGCTGACACCGTACAAGATCAGAAAGCTGGCAATTACTGGAAGCGAAGCCATAATGACATTAGACTACATTACGCAGGAAATAACCATCGAAACCGCTGGCCAGACACTAGCACCACGATATGAGGTTAAGGAACCATTGAAGCTGGAACTGCAAAACTTTGCCAATAGCATTTTAAACAACAGAGAACCCATGACCACCGGTGTGGATGGCCTGAAAGCCTTGCAGATAGCCGAAGCCGCGTCGAAATCGGCACAGACAGGCAAGGCAATAGAACTCAAGCCGTTATAAACAATGTGCTACGGTTATTCGAATCTCATTCTAGTACAGGTTGAAGCACTCTTTCACTCTAGAGCAGAAACAATCGTAGCCCATACCCGAATCAAGGTGCAATTGCGTCAAAATGCTGTTTTCGGTATAGGGAAGAAATCCTTGCTTTGCTGTTTTTATTTCCTTAGGTTGAAGGGTTTGCCTTCAGTGACGATTTTTGCTGGAAATTTGTCTTTCCATTTCTTCATGAACGGAACATCATCTCTTGATTCCCTTAGTTCATCTGGCAGCATTTCAGGGATTTCATCTTTGATTGGGTACCAACGCATGCATTTTGGGCAGATTATGACGCCTTCAACTATTTCCTCTTCCTCCCGAAAAACGTGCAGCTCTAATGGGTAATACTTGTCGATTGGGCATGCCAAGATGTCCATCAGCTTACGTTTGATCTGTGTCCCCCCCGGCTTGATTTTGATAATCTGTGCAATCATAAAAAACTTGTTGAGGCTATTGTGCCTTTATGCGCTTTACTATTGGCGGTCTGATCTTCTTTAGGACACGGTAGCCGCAATAAGTGCATTTGATTCCCCCGCCGCGAAGTTCAAGTTCTTCGGATGATACTATGGCGCCGCACTTGACGCACTCATAGGCTATGCCGGGTTCAGTCCCAGTTTTTTGTTGATCAGCCATCGGGGTCACCAATTTGCTAGCGTTTTACCTTCCATACTGTAACAAGCGCATTTATGCCGCCTGCTGCGACAACTGTTGATATGTCCTTTTGAGACCAATAGATGAGTTCAAAATGAAGAGGCGCAGTTGCAGTCACTGATGTTACTCTCTTGCTCTTCCCGTATTGCATCATTTTGTACAAAGTAGTATTCTGACCAAAGGGGTTATCAATCAATTCTTCTAAGCTGGGTTGTCGGTTCCCGTCCGTATCAAACCAGTCTCTTCCTAAAGAGAAATTACCGTAGCTCTCATGAGCGTTCAAGTCCCTGAAGGCGATGTTGGCCATCCATCTCCATTTGCTCTCTTCCCCATATCCAACATCATTACCTTGACCGTCAAACGTGAAGAACGCAACCACGTAGTCCACCTTGGATGAAAACCCGCGGCTTTGTCCCCATTTATTGAAATCATCAAGCACTTGTAGTGCACTCACCTCATCAGACATGAACATCAAACCAACTCTCTCTATTTGGGTAGTGTTGAAGGTCGCATTATCGACCAAAGAGGTTTTGCCCGAGATTGCTGTTATCCAATAGCCATAGTCCCACCAGCTTGCAACAACAGCGTCTGAAGGCAGGTTGAACCGCATCCAGTTCAATGCATCAAACCAGTCGGGCACGGTTTGATCAGGCTTAACTGGCAGGCTGGCTGCTGCTATTGTAACGGGCACGTATGCTTGTTCCAGAACTCTTGGAAAAGGATCTCCTCTTGCTCGCGATTCGGTGCTTGGAAAGATAAATGTCAACGTTAGCAGAAGAAATATGAGAATCAGAAATGCGGCGCTGAATTCTCTTCCTACATGTCCTCCCATGCGTATTTTGGTTTTGAACGTTATCGGTTTCTCCTTTAGAAGCGTGATGAAGGGTTTCAACACCCTTGTCAGTGCAAGCGCCCACAAAAGACATAGAGCAGGCGCCAAGATCAGTGTCAAACGGACAAAGGCGCTTGCGAAGTATATTGAAGTCAAGCCGAACAGGATGAGGTATATGTTGCGATTTGTTGGGTTCTGAGCTGCAAAGTAAAAGCCAACTGGGATGAAGAGAATGCCGACGCCTAAGTCATAGTAAAGCGTTCCCCAAGCAGCTGGTCTGTGCTCCTGCACAGACACGAGAATCGGACTTGAAAGACGTTCAAAAGGGTTTAGGATCGACGCGTATCTGTCTTCTAGCGGCCTGACATATCCTAGCCACGAAAGCACCACGAACCCAGCAACACCCAGAATCAAGAGGCTCAGCACAAATAGATATTTCACCTTAATCGTTTTGATATGTTGACTGACTTCAAAGATGCACAACAGCACGAACACGCCAAGAACGGCAACGTTTGTTGCCTCGGAAAGAAACCTGACGCCGTACAAGTGAGGCACATTGATTGCGGTGAACAAGGCAATGGCATACGTGATGCTGTATGTGATGAGCAGACGCGTTGAATATCGACGCAAGAGAAGCAGGACTACCACGAACAAAAGGCTTATTCCGACCGGATAACGAGAAGCACCCCATGCCGTGAACAGATAGCTCAGAGTCAGACCAGCAAGTATGGAGTAAGTCAAGCTTCCCCTTGTTGATCTCTCGCTTTCGATAGCTCTCAGGAAGAACAAGGAGAACACAATGATGCTGAATATGCCCACAGTTTCGTCGTCGAAGAATCCTAGAGAAGTACGACCTATATAAGATCCGTTTAGAGCTAGAAAGAATGCTGAGAACAGTCCAACTTCTCTCCCGCCGATGTCTTTCCCAAAAAAGTACATGGCCAAAACTGTCAGAGTTGCCATTATCACTGGAAAAATCACAACAAAATTGTACACCGGGTCAGATGCCAGCGGATTTCCAGAGTAGGGTGGAACCATCGGTATTCCCAAAGCATTAAACACTGTGTAAAGGCTGGCTGCTGCCATAGCAAGACCAGGAAATGATGTTAGGGCAACATTTCGTCCCCAAGGCCACCAACTCATTTGGTCTTGCCAAGTTGTCCAATGGAAAAAGCCGTTTTCCACCATGTCCTTTGTAAGACGATACTGATAATATGGGTCAAATTCCGAGATGAAGTACCCCCATCGCATAGGTAGCAACCGCACAGTGAAGGCAAGTACCAGAATGAGCATTAGCAATGAAAATTCCAGCATTGTAGCGTGGCTTACGCGTACACGTAGTTCGCCTAGACGCCCGAATGTGCCAGAGATCTTCTCACGACTTAGAAGCTCTCTGATTCTGCTCATGGATCATGATCCTCTCCAAGAGAACGACGTTTCGCTTTTATTTAGTTTGCGGTTTCGGTTTGACATGTTTGAAGTGTATCCGCAAATATCTCTGGAAAAATAGAAACGAGAATTCTGCTTGCCTACTTGCGATGGAATTCGCTGGAAGTTGAGCTATTTGGTTCATCTGTGCGCCAGCCGGATAACCACTGTTTCAAAGGCTAGTTCATCTTGAGGAAGTTTTTCTGCCACATAGAAGCGGCGACGCGTGACACATATCTTGTACGGCGGCATTGTATGAAAGGATAGAAGAATGGTATGGTTTCAACACCTTTCTCAACCGTTTTCACGATCAGTTCATCTCTCCCGATTCTGGCTCTGTAGCCGGCTATTCTACGCTGCACCCCCCTAGCCTCCTTGGGAGAGACGTGGCTAATGAGTGGCTTCCCTCTCGAATTTGATGTTTTACATTCTCAGAGATCTGGTTAGAATTCTGTTTTCGCTGGGGTAGTTGGGTGCATCCCAAGGAAATCTTTCGCCTTTCATCCATCCTTTCCAGCGACTAACCTCTTCCTTGACCATCAACTTCACAAGCTCGTTGAATCCTGTTTTGGGTCTCCAACCGAGCTTTTCTTTGGCTTTTGAATAGTCTCCACGCAGGCTTGGCACATCGAGGGGTCGGGTGAATCTCTTGTCCACCTTCACATGCTTTTTCCAGTCAAGTTCTACAACTTCGAAGGCTTTCTGTACAAATTCTCTAACACTGTGCGATTCGCCAGTTGCGACGACGAAATCGTCTGGCTCTTTCTGTTGAAGCATGAGCGCCATGGACTCGACGTATTCAGGCGCGTAACCCCAGTCGCGTTTCGCATCAAGGTTTCCAAGTCTTACCTCCTTTGTGAGTCCTAAGGATATTTTNGCAACTTCGTTTGCCACCTTTCTTGTCACAAACTCCAACCCGCGAAGTGGAGATTCATGGTTGAAAAGCGTGCCATTTACAGCGAACAATCCATAGCCTTCTCTATAGATCTTTGTAATCCAATAACCATAAAGTTTGGCTGCGGCATAGGGGCTCAGGGGGCAGAAACGGTCTTTTTCGGAGAGTGGTTTGTTGTCAGCGCCTGATTCTCCATATATCTCGCTCGATGAAGCAAAGTAGAACTTGGCGTCGGGCTGTAGATGCCTAATAGTTTCAAGAAGTCTCGTTACTGATAGACCTGTCACATCGGTTGTGGCAACCGGTGTTTCGAAACTTGCTTCAACAAAACTTTGGGCTGCAAGGTGATAGATTTCATTGGGTTCAGAAATCTTTAGTGTTTCAACTATGGATCCTGTGTCGCTTAGATCAGCCGGGATAAGGTGCACTTGATCGAAAATCTTGAGATACTGAAGCCTCCAAAAATTCGGTGTGCTAAGTCGACGATAAGTACCATAGACTTCGTATCCTTTTTTCAGAAGCAACCCTGACAGNTAAGCGCCGTCCTGCCCTGTGACGCCGGTAATTAACGCACGCTTCGTATCCGCTACCACCCATTTTGTCTTCACAGCATCTTATCGCATTGGGAGATAAATGTTGTCTTGAAGGCCTACGGNTAGCTCAGGTCTCAAGAATGTAAAAGACTTCTNTTCGTGCAGCTACTCCTTTGCAACAAACATGTTTTAGAGAAAAGTGAAGANAGAACAAAATAACTGAAGCTCTCCAACCATTTTTAGCCAGAGCAGTTGGGCAGGCCCGGATAACTTCCTTGAAGTTCCAAAGGAGAATCGTTAGATGCTACGAGGCGTACCCTTGGCTCGGCCTTGTTGATCATTATTATGGCGCGCACTCGGTGTTGAAAGCTTTTTCTGGCAGCGAAGTTATTACTGCATTCTGATGATAAGCAATTCGATTACACTGTTCGAGGAAATGTTTGATGAGTTTTGCACAGACGATTAAACATCAACTGAGGCGCTTAGCTGTTGAGGCTAATGCTCTAGGTTATTTTTTCCGCTTTCGGAAAACTCAATTCTGGTCTATTGAGAGACTAAAAAGACTGCAAGAGCGCGAATTAGGTTTTCTTCTGGCACATGCTTACAAAAACGTTACTCACTATCGTCGTGTTCTGAATGACCGCAATCTGAAGCCTCAAGATTTTGGGTCGGTTGGGGATCTTACTAAGTTGCCGATAGTGACTAAAGCTGACGTCAGACAGCATTCTGGCGAATTCCTAGCCTGCAACTCTCAGAATTTCTGGCCTGTACCAGAAGCAACCGGCGGCTCAACGGGGGAACCCTTGCGTTTTTTTGTCGATGCAAGAAGCGCCGGAGCTGGTGCTGCTGCTTTGTGGAGAGGTTGGAGTTACGCCGGTTACAAGTTCGGAGACAAAGTGGCAGTTCTGGCAGGGATTTCACTTATCCCCAAAACAGAAAATGTATTGAGAACAGCAGCCAAAAAGGTTATTAGGAAAACTGTTAATTTTCCCGCGATTAATCTTCGCAAAGGACTTCTGAATGCTTATGCAAAAAAGATGATTGGATTCAAGCCGAACTTTATTCGAGGCTATCCTTCCTCTATCTATTTCTTTGCTGATTTTCTGAAGGAGAACGCAATCGATGGGATTAGGCCGAAAGCAGTGCTAACAACCGCCGAAATGTTGTTTCCACATCAAAGGAAGTTGATTAGCGAGGTTTTTCAGTGTGATGTTTTGGATGGCTATGGGGCTTTCGATGGGGGCACAGCTGCGTATGAATGTCGAGAGCACAATGGGTATCACATGTTCATTGAGAAGACTGTTATGGAATTTGTTGACGATGAAGGTAATCAAGTTGCAGAAGGCGAAAAAGGACGAATCGTAGCTACTGACCTGTTCAACTATGCAATGCCCTTCATAAGGTATGACACTGGAGACATGGGAGTTTATTCAACTGAAGAATGTTCGTGTGGAAGGAAACTGCCTTTAATGAAGAAGATTTTGGGTCGCACGACAGATACCTTGCGCTTTAGGACTGGTGCACTGTTGTCAGGGCTTTCGCTCATACACATCATAAAAGATTTTGATGTTAAGCAATATCAAATTGTTCAGGAGAAAGACGACTTGTTGCTGGTTAGGTTGATAAAGGGCAGAACCTTCACTGACAAAGACGCTGAACGCTTGCATAAGATTCTGAGCGACTCCATAGGAAAAACCATTGAGATTCAATTTGAATTCATGGATTCCATGCCGACAATGGAAGGCAGAAAATGGAAATTTGTCATCTCACGCGTTCAAACGCAAACTCGTTAGGGACTAGAAGCGTTAACGAGACGTGATTTCATTGTATATCTCAATATGCTTTTGAGCTTGCACCTTGAGACCATGTTGTTCTACTATTCGATTCCGTCCACGAATTCCCATCTCTCGCCTTATTTCAGGATGCTCCAAAAGCCACGAGATCTTTGAAGCGAAATCCTCAATGTTGCCCAGTTCAAAAAGAAGTCCGTCAATATTGTCCTCGATTCTTATCTGCATTTTC
>JGI24422J19971_10002530_pt1 | contig 11369 bp, 9 predicted proteins | sample DeeMarSWOR152_54_FD_19971 | JGI IMG/M metagenome (IMG submission 19971)
TCGATCTCTTTTTCAAACTTACATTTTTACTTTCACTGACCTCTGTGCGGGCTCTTTTTGTGTGTTGCGTCGCTGGTCTTTTAAGCCTATGAGGAAAGCGAAGACATGGTGAGCATATGGAAAGAACCATTTATCGCAGAAGTTTCAGAGAAACTCTGAGGCAATGTCAAGAGATTATCGAAAGTTTCGAAGGTTCAGAGGAGACGTTAGGTTATATTCGGCGAATAGAAGACTCCTTGAAAAGGCTGTTAGCCACTGCAAATCACGGAATGGCGTAAGAAACAAAAAAGGGGAAAAGTGAAGAGTTCTCTTTTTCCTCTTCAAGAGCCACGGGTTGTCCAAGTACATGTTGACTCCCTAGTAAATCCTTGGAGGCACAACCACAGCCGTATGAGTTTTCATGACGCCTTGAAGGGTGTGGATCTTGCGTATCAACTCTCCCAACGCTTCCATGTTTTCGAACAGAACATGGATCACAACGTCGTATTGTCCAGTGACGGCGTGAGCAGTTTTAACCTCTTTGATTTTGAGGGCTTCTTCAGCCACTTTCCACACCATGTCAGGTGCAGTACTCACGAGAATATATGCTTCCATCGAATACCTCCTAGAGGTTGTTTTTCGGTGGAACTAGAGATTAATTTTTCGGGTTCGCGGGCAGGCTGGAGATGTTTCAAGGATTACATAGGAGAATAAAGGCAAATAAGGATTTAAGAGCCCATATTATTAGCCGTGGCGAAAGCTTATGAAACTGATTGAGACATGGGTTAAGGCGCCTTATTTGAAAGGGAGCTCTCTACTCCTTCTCAGCGAATGTGCTGAAGACATCTTTCCTGATGTGTGTCAGAAGTTTGCGAAGGGGCGATTGGTTTTGACCAGTTGTCCAGAGGTGGAAAATTCTGAAATGATCATGGGGAAGCTAGCTGCCATTTTGACGTGCTCGAATCCAAGCGACCTCACGGTGTTGACTATGGAAGGTTCCCCGCACTGCCTTTCGCTGCACTCGGCAGCAAACGAAGCCCTTTTCATAACAAAGGCAAGCGTTCCCCTGAGCCATTTTGTTATTCTTGAGGGACGAGCCATAGAAGTGAGTTCAGAGAGCGTGAGGGTTGCTAGGTACCTACACCTCGTGCAAAAATGCATCCAAAGGTGTCCTGACATACTTGAAGACTTGGGTCGTTACAGCTTGGAGCATCGCGGTCTCTAGGCCTTTTCTATCGGAATTCCAACTTCGTTAAGTATCGCCATCAAGCCCTCTTTGTCCGCGCCCTTGATGCCCTTCCAGTCAAGGATCACGGACTTCACCTTTTCTAAAGTTCTCTCCACACACTGTCTAACCATTTCAATGTCCACTTGTGAAACAGCGTATTTCGGGATGATGTGACCAAAGGCTGTTGGAGTGCTGAGGGCAATTCTTGTGAACTTCGCGTTGTAGTGGGGTCCACCTATTCCTAATACAGTGGCATACTTTGACTGTTTAGAAACTGAAGCCATGGCGGCTTTAGCCACTGCTTCCGCTGCTCTCTGGTCTTTCCACTGTTTCAGGGAGCTACCCAGCTCCACGAACATGGTGGGCACGTCTAGCGATGGACCGTGGTGGGTGCACTCGTAAGAAACCTCGTAGTCGAGTCCCATTTCTTCCTTTGCCGTCGCCATTTCCAGAAGTGCGTCTCTCATCGCGCTTGCAGGGGAAATGGACACTCTCCTTCGAATTCCGCCAAGCTCTGCATCCGCGAGGTTGCCGGGGGTGTGAACGGAGAGGGTGGGGAGTCCGCTAGCGCTGCGGTGCTTGGATATGAAGACCAGCAGTTGGGGGCTGAAAAATTTGGTGATGAATTGGGTGTTGACAATTTCTTCATTGACGAAAACGAGTTTGACATCGCGGTTCTGCACTTTCCTCGTGTACACGGGGTTTTGATGGAATGTCTCTTCGACTTTTTCAAATTCGTGATGGTTAATGAGCTGTTGGGCAATATTCATGCCCGCAACATCTTCAGTTGAAGCCACGATCAAGATCATGTCTCAGGTCTTCCAACGCCTATTGGGGAAAACTGAGAAGATTAAGGTTTCCACAAATGTTGCTGTTGCTGGCGATGTTGAGTAGCGATTCGTATTTTAGATTCGCAACCTATTTTTGGGGACCTTCACCATTTATGCATCAGAAGGTTGCTTTGATGCCTAAATCATTAAAACTCAAAGACGTCATGACCAAGAACGTAATAACAGTAGGAGAAAGAGCAACGATCAAGAAAGTAGTGGAACTAATGAGCAAACACGACATAGGCTGTCTAATCGTGATGAAGCGCGGAAAAGCCGTCGGAATTGTCACCACACAAGACATCCTCAAAAGGGTTTTGTTGAGTCCAGAAAATACGAAGAAGACCCAAGTGAACGACATACTCAACAGAAGAGCCACCGAGATAATGTCAAAGCCCCTCGTGGTTGGTAAGCCTCAAACAGAACTCCGTGAAGGTGTCAGATTGATGACAGAACGGAAAATCAAAAAGCTTCCCATAGTTCAAGACGGCCACCTTCTAGGCCTCGTGACCTACACAAACATCATACGCTCGACAAGTTATCTGGAACAAATAATCTCCTCCTTCATGAACAAAGTTGATTTCGAATACCTCTTCTCTGCCTACACTAAGAAGCTGAAAGCCAGTGATCAAACTAAACCATCTCTGAAATCATGAGTAGACACGCGCGTTTTGAAAATAGGCACGAAATTAACGAGAAGGAAATCAATCGGAAAAGCAAATGAGCTTACAACATCGCAAAGTATGAGCATTTCACGTATGGTAGACGCGTTTCCACAAGCCGCTTATATGGGTCTAATTGCATTTCAAGCGAAGACAGAAACGTGAGTTGAGATGCATTTACTAACCCNTAAGGACTGGTCTGCAGAACAAATTGAAGATGCNTGCGTGAGGGCTAAACAGGTTTTTTGCTGACGGCTTTTCTAGCTTCTCCGATCAGGTCTGTTAAGGCTCTGAATGCTTCGCCAATCTCNTCCATACGGAGAATCAAAATGGTATCCGTGAAGCAACTCATTGTTTCCTCCATGTTTATATGCCTTCTTGAAACTGGATTGTAGAAAGCTACAGCGGACCCGGGTACATCTATTATATCACGTGGACTCTGCACCACAATGGCCGCCAGATTCTGTCTTTCGTCCAGAATGTCCTCCNTTCGAAACATGGAGCAGATACCGTCAAACAATTTTTGGTCGAAAATTAACGTAACTGCAGACATNCCCTCTAAAATCTGAAAGAACTCCTCCGGAAATCTAGTCAGGGCTTTCTTTATAATTTCTAAATTTCTCCTCGTTTTCTCAACAGAAATCTTAGCCATGTCGGTTCTGAGGTTTATGACGCTTTCTGCGATGATCCGCATTATATTTTCCCGCTGAGNTTTATTATTATAAGTCGCCTTCGCCCTTTTGACAGAGGTTATTANACTTTCAAGTTTAACCTTCTGTCCTAAGGCTTGTTCCACCTTTGGCTTNAGCATCCTTGCTAAGGCGCTGTAGTTGGCGTAACCCCTCTGTAGCGCGTCTTGCAGCGGGAGGTCGTTGTCGATGATGTGTTGCACGGTTTTGGAGATCGAATTGACCATTTTAGGTCACTTTTGTCTATATTCTACTTAAATTGACCAAAAAGTATATAAGACTTTCCTTGCACTAGCGACCGCCTAATGGAGTTGACACGGTTTGGCTAAACGAGACACCATNGTATTGGCGTATTCTGGTGGACTAGACACATCCGTATTAATAAAAATGATTCAACAAAAGTACAATGCTGACGTGATAACAGTAATACTAGANGTTGGCCAGCAAAGCGACTTGAAGGCAATAGAGGAAAAAGCGAAAAGTATAGGGGTAAAAAAACACTACTCAATAGACGCCAAACAAGAGTTCGTTACCAACTACGTTTTTCCAGCCATAAAGGCAAACGCCCTCTATGAAGGAAAATATCCAGTGAGTAGCGCACTTTCACGCCCACTAATCGCATCAAAATTAGTTGAAGTTGCCAAGATGGAAAATGCCACAGCTGTTGCTCACGGATGCACTGGCAAAGGTAATGACCAAGTTCGCTTTGAAGTGACAATTAAGTCGCTGGCTCCAAGTCTAAAAATACTGGCTCCAGTTCGTGAGTGGGGATTACCAAGAAACAAGGAGATAGAATTCGCAAAGGCAAACAGAATCCCAATACCTGTTAATCCGACGAACCCGTACAGCATAGACCAAAACCTCTGGGGCAGATCCATCGAATGTGGGATTCTGGAAAATCCTGATCATGAACCACCAGAAGACATTTTTGAATGGACCCTTCCACCTGAAAAGGCACCTGAGAAACCCGAATACGTCACCATCCAATTTGAATGCGGTGTTCCATGCNCCATAAACGGGAAAGCCATGGATCCTGTAACGTTGATCGAGACGCTGAACCAGATCGCGGGAAAACACGGTGTTGGACGCATNGATCACATGGAGGATAGGCTGGTGGGAATTAAATCAAGAGAGACCTACGAGTGTCCGGGAGCCACCATCATTTTGGAAGCTCATAAGGACTTGGAGAAAATGGTTCTCACTCGACACGAGGTTTTGTTTAAACAGCAAATTGACGCTCAGTGGACATTCCTGGTTTACGCTGGTTTATGGATGGACCCGCTGAGGGAGGACCTAGAAGCTTTCATCAATAAGACTCAGGANCGTGTGTGCGGTGAGGTTAAGGTGAAAATNTACAAAGGAGGGCTTCAGGTTGTTGGGCGTTCGTCGCCGATGTCGCTTTACGATTTAAACCTAGCGACCTACGACATCAAAACCACATTCGACCAGTCTTGGTCTTCAGGGTTCATTGAGCTCTGGGGATTGCAGACGAAGGTGTCTAACATTCTGAAAAAGAAGGTGGAAGCAGGTGCTGAAGGGACCCAAAGTTTCGTCTCTCAGCAAGGGTCTCAAGCGGGCGCACAAGAGTCGCGACATTCTGTTCGACGCATTAAAACCGTTGAGAGTGGCTAAAGATGTCTAAACTGTTACGGGGAGGAAGACTAAGTACCGCAAGAAAAGGCGTAGTGAAATTCACGTCTTCCATTGAAAGCGATAAGAGGTTGTTGAATTCTGTAATAAGGATCAACCAAGCCCATACACTAATGATGATGGAGCAAAAAATCATCAAGTGGTCGGATGGAGTTAAGCTTCTCCAAGCTTTGAGCGAAACAGAAGCGGCAACATTGAATATGTCGCTTGAAGACATCCACGTTAGCGTCGAGGAGGCGGTTATCAAGAAGGCAAGTCCAGAAATCGGCGGAAACTTACACATTGGCAAGAGCAGAAACGATCAGATTTCGACAGCTATCAGGATGGAGCTGCGTGAAAACCTGATTTACCTAATGGCTTTAACAATAAAGTTACAGGAAGCGCTAATCAACTTAGCCAAGGAACACGTTGAAACAGTGGTTCCGGGATACACCCATCTGCAGCCCGCCCAACCCGTAACATTTGCCCATTACATTCTATCTCACGTGGACACATTGGAGAGGGATCTACGCCGACTGGAGGAAGCCTACCAAAGGGTCAACCTGTGTCCGATGGGCGCTGGGGCATTAGCCACTACAAGTTTCTCAGTAGATCGTGAAAGAGTTGCTGCGCTACTGGGTTTTAGCGAGGTCCTTGAGAATTCAATTGACGCAGTGGGCAGCCGAGACTTCGTTTTGGAAACCATGGCGCACCTCACCATAATAGGTGTTGGCATAAGCCGATTGGCTGAGGATTTAATCGTTTGGGGTTCATCCGAATTTGGAATGGTTGAGCTCCCAGACGGCTTTTCGTCAACCAGCAGCATAATGCCCCAGAAGAAAAATCCGGAAGTTCTGGAACTTATTCGCGCTAGAGCAGGTCACATAGTCGGCAACTTTGTAGCATCCGCAACCACGCTAAAGGCGTTGCCATCCACCTACAACTTGGACTTCCAAGAGATCACTCCTAGACTATGGGAGTCTTTACAGAGTATTACTGGTTCGTTAGACATGCTTTCTAAGGTTATCTCACACTTAAAGATAGCCAAGAACACCTTCGATAAGCCCTTCCTCAGCTTCTCCACTTCAACAGAGCTGGCGAACATGCTCGTTCGAAAGCATAAAGTTCCGTTTAGAACTGCGCACAAAATAGTTGGTTCATTGGTTAAGAACCTGATAGAGAACAAGCTAACTCTCTTTGACGTGACCCCGAAGTTCTTGCAGACGGTTGCTAAGGACTCCTGTGGTTTCTCGCTAAACGTTAATGTGGAAGACATACGCAAGTCCACTGAGCCGTTAGAATTCGTTAAAGCCCACGATGTCAGAGGAGGTCCATCGCCTAACCAGGTGAAAACGATGCTTAGCATTCGAAAACAGTGGACGGTTCTGTCAAGGTCTAGGTTGTCAGAGAAAAAATCCAAGTTAGATGAGGCTGAAAACACGTTGGAATCCGTGATCAAGTCTTGTTTGACTTCATACAACTCGAGTGGCGAAAAGCTTAAAAGCCCAAGTGGACAGGTAGTGTAGGGCTTTGGAGGCTGAGTTTAATCCTCTGAAACCTAGAAAGGCTATCCTAGTTTTAGAAGACGGCTTCCACTTTGTTGGTCAAGGCTTTGGGGCTGTAAAGAAGGTTTCAGGCGAAGTTGTATTTTCAACTTCGATGGTTGGATACCCAGAGGCACTGACAGACCCCTCCTATAAAGGTCAGATTCTAACGTTAACTTACCCTCTCATCGGCAACTACGGTGTTCCACCACCCGATATCGAGTTGGGCATTCCACTGTATTTTGAATCTGAAAGTATCAAGGTAACAGGTCTCATTATTCATGAACTGTGCAGGGAACCATATCACTGGGCATCCACCAGAACCTTGGACGAGTGGCTAAAGAGCGAGAACGTTCCAGGCATATATGGAATCGACACCCGAAAACTCACAAAGAAACTTAGAACCGAAGGCGTCATGCTCGGAATTTTGCAGGTGTGCGAAGAGGGAGAGGAGCCTGACATCGAAAAACTTCGGAAGGAGGCGGAGAAGATTCCAGATCCAAACTTGAGAGACCTAGTTGGAGAGGTAACAATCAAAGAGCCGATTCGCCATGAAATAAGAGGAAACAAAACAGTCGTCCTAATAGATTGCGGTGTAAAATACGGTATTCTGCGAAATCTCTTGAAACGCGGGATCAACGTCGTAAGAGTGCCCTACAATTTTTCAGCAAAGGAGATTATGGAGTACGATCCGAGTGGCGTGATAATAAGTAATGGGCCGGGTGATCCGAAAAAGTGTGTGAAAACAATTGAGTGCGTCCGAGAGTTTGTTGAAGAAGACGTTCCGGTTATGGGCATTTGTCTCGGAACTCAGATATTGACGTTGGCTCTGGGTGGAGACACGTACAAGATGAGGTATGGACACAGATCTCAAAATCAGCCTGTAATTGACCTAGAAACAAGCAAATGTTACATCACAACCCAGAACCACGGATACGCCGTAAACCTAGACTCCGTGTATGGAACAGACTTAAAAGTATGGTTCATGAACGCAAACGACAAAACAGTTGAAGGAGTAAAACACACAAGCCGATCAGCCTTCGCCTTTCAATGGCACCCTGAGGCGTCTCCGGGCCCCTACGACACGGAGTTTCTATTTGACGAATTCCTAAAGCTCGCGAGGGGATAGAAGTGCCAAAGTTTGAGCAGATACGTAAGGTGCTGGTGCTTGGCAGCGGGGCTATAAAAATTGGAGAAGCTGCGGAGTTCGATTACTCAGGAAGTCAGTGTCTTAAGGCACTAAAAGAGAAAGGCATAGAAACCGTTCTCATCAACCCCAACATAGCGACTATACAGACAGACCCCCGCTTAGCGGGAAGGGTGTACCTGCTACCCGTGACGCCTGAATACGTGGAAAAAGTTATCGAAAGAGAAAGACCGGACGGAATTCTCTTGGGGTTCGGCGGTCAAACGGCACTGAACTGTGGAGTTCAGCTCGCAAAAAAAGGTGTTTTTGAAAAGTACAGCGTGAAGGTTTTAGGGACCCCTATTAAGACCATCGAAGAGACAGAGGACAGAGAACTTTTCAGGAAAGCGATGGCCCGCGCCAACATTCCAACACCAAAGAGCGGATCTACAACTTCAGTTAAGGACGCCCTCAAGATCGCAAACAAGATAGGGTATCCCGTCATCGTTCGGGCGGCGTACACTCTGGGAGGAAAAGGATGCGGTGTAGCCCGCAGTGACGGTGAATTAAGGGAAATAGCCAATCGAGCCTTGGCTCAAAGCATGATCACGCAGGTTCTCGTTGAGGAATACGTGGGCCACTGGAAGGAAATCGAGTACGAGGTTATGCGAGATTACGCTGACAACTGCTTAACCGTCTGCAACATGGAAAACATCGATCCAATGGGAGTTCACACCGGAGACTCGATCGTGGTGGCTCCATCGCAGACGCTGTCAAACCGTGAATACCACATGCTTCGTTCGGCTTCCATAAAGGTTATACGGAGTTTGGGCATAGTTGGCGAGTGCAACATTCAATGGGCTCTGCATCCGAAGTTAGAGAAGTTTTATGCCATTGAAGTGAACGCGCGGATGTCAAGAAGTTCCGCGCTTGCCAGTAAAGCAACAGGTTACCCGTTAGCTTACATAGCAGCTAAGCTGGCGATCGGCTATCTACTCCACGAACTGGTTAACAAGGTCACTGGAATCACAACAGCCTGTTTTGAACCCGCACTCGATTACCTTGTGGTTAAGATTCCGAGATGGGACCTACAAAAGTTCAGAAATGTAGATCCGCATATTGGTCCTCAGATGAAGTCTGTTGGAGAGGTCATGGCTATAGGGAGATGTTTTAAGGAGGCTCTCCAAAAAGCGATTCGAATGTTAGACGTAGGGAAAATAGGACTAGTTTGCAACCCTGAGGACGATGAACTCGAACCCATTGAAACAATAAAAGACGTTTTAGCGAACCCAGTAGATGAAAGACTATTCAAGATAGTGAAAGCAATAAAAATGGGCATTCCAATCGAAGAAATCTACCAGCTAAGCGGCATAGACCCATTCTTCTTACGCAAAATCAAAAGCATCATTCGTATGGAGAAGAAACTGCGGTCTTTGAGCATAGAGGACAACGCCACAACTGAGGCGATTAAACAAGCAAAGCGCATCGGTTTCTCAGACAAGCAGATTGCCGTCTGCCTCAAAACTGATGAAATGACCATTAGAGAACTGAGAAAGAAGGCGAATATAGTTCCCGTAGTTAAACAAATAGACACACTTGCCGCTGAATGGCCAGCTAAAACAAATTACCTCTACTTAACCTACGGTGGAGACGAGGACGACATAGAATTTAAGTCGGGTAAGGAGAAGGTCATGGTCCTTGGAGCCGGCGTGTTTAGAATAGGGTCAAGCGTTGAGTTTGACTGGTGTGGAGTTAACACGACATGGGCGCTCAAAAAACATGGTGTCCAAGAGGTCATAATGGTCAACTACAATCCTGAAACGGTCTCCACGGATTATGACATATCTGACAAGCTGTACTTTGAAGAATTAACATTTGAGAGGATTCTGGACATATATGAAAAGGAAAATCCTCTCGGCGTCATAACAAGCGTTGGAGGACAGATTCCAAACAACCTAGCCCTAAAACTCGCCAATTCCGGAGTGAAACTGCTCGGTACGTCAGGCGAGAGCATAGATCGCGCGGAAGATCGATCAAAGTTTAGCGTTCTCCTAGACCAGCTCGGAATTCCGCAGCCAAAGTGGAGCAAAATGACGACGACAGAAGACGCCAGAAAGTTCGCCGAAAAAATCGGCTACCCAGTTCTCATTCGCCCAAGCTATGTGCTCTCCGGATCTGCCATGAGAGTTGCATACACGGAGGAAGAGCTGAAGGACTACCTTGAATTGGCGGCTAGGGTTTCACGTGAACATCCAGTTGTGATTTCAAAGTTTATGCGTGGAGCCAGAGAAGTTGAGGTGGACGGTGTGTCTGATGACGAAGACTTGTTGATTGGGGCGGTCATTGAACACATTGAAAATGCGGGGGTTCACAGCGGCGACGCAACGATGAGCATTCCACCTCAAACGTTACCCTCCAGCGTCTTAAAAACAATTGAGGATCACACGGATAAAATTGTGAAAGCCCTACAGATCAAGGGGCTGTTCAACGTTCAATACCTCGTCAAAGACGGCGTCGTCTACGTTATCGAGTGCAACCTACGTGCCTCAAGATCAATGCCATACGTCAGCAAAACCAGAGGGGTCAATTTAGTAGAACTCGCAACCCTAGTAATGCTAGGTAAAAAGTTTAGAGACGTAGGAGTAACTCAGTCTCCACCCATTTTGCATGTCGGCGTGAAAGTTCCCCAGTTCAGCTTCATGCGCTTAAGTGGAGCCGACCCAACACTTGGAGTTGAAATGCTGAGCACAGGGGAAGTAGCGTGTCTAGGAGAAAACTTTGCAGACGCCCTTTTAAAGGCTCTACAATCAGCCGAGTTTGAGGTCCCGCCAATCAGCGGCTCAGTTCTCATAACCGTCGGCGGTGAGGAACTGAAGAGAAAGATTACACCCCTAGCCATAGCGCTAAGAAAAATGGGCTTCAAAATTTACGCAACAGAGCACACCGCGGAGGCACTGTCTAACGCTGGATTAAACAACATAACCGTTCTACACAAGGTCAAGGAGGTTGACAGGAAACCAAACATTCTTGAATACCTTTTGGAAGGGAAGATAGACCTAGTGATCAACATACCCACAGCGAATGCTGGTGGAGAATACGCGGATGCGCTGGAAGACGAATACACTATCCGAAGACTGGCTGTTGAGTTTAACATCCCTGTTGTAACCACCCTTGAGTTGGCTTCAGCCCTAACAAACGTGTTCAAGCAGCGCGTCGGCAACGCAATCACTGTTCGTTCGCTGAATGAGTACATGGAAAGTTTACTATGGAAGTATTGGTGAAAAGCCTAATAGTTGAGTTCAAGAGCGGAAAATCTTTGTAGCAAAACGTTTGCGCGCGCACGACCGGGACGGAGTCAAGACTACAGAAAGCGTAAATGGGTTTGAAAAATGACTAAAAACATAAACATTTCGCGTAGAGTAGACAGGTTTCCACAAATCTCTTATATGGGTCTAATTGGAATTCAAGACGAAACACAAGAAACGTGAGTTAAAATGCACCTACTTACCCTTAAAGACTGGTCTGCAGAACAAATTGAAGATGTTATTGAGCAGTCCCTACGCATTAAGAAGAGTCCAGACAAGTATCTAACCTCGCTAAAAGACAAGTCTTTGGTGATGGTTTTTCAGAAAACCTCCACTAGAACACGAGTTTCCTTTGAGGTAGCTATGACCCAGCTGGGAGG
>JGI24422J19971_10002533_pt1 | contig 11362 bp, 7 predicted proteins | sample DeeMarSWOR152_54_FD_19971 | JGI IMG/M metagenome (IMG submission 19971)
TTATATTTTCAGAAAAAGCAGGACGCTGGTGTGGCGGATGAAGTCTAGAGATAGCGAATCTGGTCTTCAGTCTTTTGATGGCTATTCTATTTCCAAATCATGCGGTAACGCTTCAGGATTCGATCACCCGTCTCCTCATCTCGTTCCATGCTGTACATCCTGCCGTTTCTAAAAAGCCCAGGGGAAATCTCGCTCCAGATTTTATAGAGATAGCGCCCATATTCATCGAAAATATCGTAAGCCGTCAGCGTCTGGCCGTTTTCTTCTTTTTTTTCGTTCAATTCGACCCAAACACGACCTTCATCATCCACGAGCATGCGTTCACAAACAGGCTTGAGTTTCGGCATCTCAGTATTTTTCTCTATTAAAGCCACATCTCTTTCCGAGGAGGCGTGAAATCCTTCAAGATATCGTTTCTTGTCCTGCTCTGTGACCGGAATCCTGTTGTAGGGACGGTCGATCTTCCGGAAGAGTCGCCCTTCATGGTCAAAGACTTCAATGATATATTGGTCACTCAAGCAGTGATAGAGCCATTTGTTTTTCTGATCCCCCGCCAGGACTGATTCCACATCGTAAGGTCTTGTATAAGTAAACCGCCTTCCTTCTTCATCAATGAAAGCCGATTGACTTTCCTTGAACTCACCGTAGGAAAAAATCTCTTCTCCCTTATAATCGTACGCTTTGATAAAAAGTGTCGTTTTCCATCCTTTGGGAGTTTTGTCCATTTCGACAACCGTTTCCTCTCTCACGTAAAAGGATTCTGTGGAAAAAAACACATTGTAGCCTGGCCTCAAGAATTTATGACTGCTGATAAAGCGGCCTTCATTAGAAAAAAGAGATCCTCGGCGCAATCCCAAGTCCAACATCATAAGCTTTCCGTCAGGCAAACAGTAAACACGTCCAACGGTCTCGAACTCGCCGGGTCCACTGCCCTTCCGTCCGATGGTTCGGACGAACTGTCCATGCGAATCAAAAACCTTCACCGAGGAGTCTCGATAATCGCATATGAAGATATTGCCGCTTTCATCCACTGCAAAACGGGTGGGGGAATAAATTCTGATGTTCCCTTTTTCGTCCACAGGTTCGATGGAGAGATCTTCTTCAAAGACAACAGTCGCATCCTGATGGAGCGGAGTCTTAGAATTGTGGGCATATTCGATTCCGTCTTTGGTTTCAACAGAGAAACCTCTCTCAGACTTTTGACCGCAAGCCGCACTAAACAGCAATAAGCCAATCATAGCTGCATAAATATAATTTCTCATAAAGATCCTCCTCGTGGCTGTTCCCAGGCAGATCACTTATCTATCAATGATCATTCAATGACTTTATACTTCACAATGTTGAGCAACTCATCTTCATCCTTTTCCCTGATGAAAATGAAATCCTCGTGTGTGGCAACAAGGCTGCCGTTAATCTTGAGATAAAACGAGTCAATAAACTTGCCGTCCAAATTAAAGACATCGATAAGATATCCCTTTCTTTCATCTTTTGTTGAAGTACGAACCCATAGAAGGTCTTTGAACATGAATAGTTCGCTTATATCGTTGAAAAATTCTGGTATTGGCGGTCCGATCCTCTTGCCATCTCTTCCATAAAAAACGCCAAATTTGTGGTCCTTGGGAGGTTTAACTCGCTTGTATTTTCTTGTAAAGATTCGAAGCGTCATTTGAGTTTCTATATCATAGAGTTTCACGAGATATTCTTGAGTATGCGAGAGGAATAAGTATCTTTTCTTATAGGGAACACTTATCAAGCTGCTCATATCAGCCCAAGCACCACCTGTTCTAAAGACTTTGGTGTTAAAAGAGGTTATTTCTTTTTCTTTTTTTCCAAGTTGATCCAACGCAATTAAAATCTGAGGCGCATTCATAATCGTTGTCTTCCCATCTGAACGGGCCATGTCAGATGCAAAGAAATAGAAAGTATTATCCTTAAGGAATTGAAAATGAAGATATCCGGAAATGTCATGAATTTTAACATCATTGAGAAGTTCACCATTAAAATCGAACCAGACCATTTTGTAAGGATTTGCATTGAACACAATGAGTTTTCCATCTTGAAATGCATAGTTGCGTACGTAGTTGAGTTCCCCCGGACCCTGCCCCTTTATAAAGAAGTTGTGAATAAATTTTCCGTTCTCATCGAACCGGAGAAGCTGCTCTCGGTCGTACAAAAAAATGGTTCCGTCAGGCGCTACTTTTATATAACGAGGGCCAACGAAGTAAAACTCTCCCCCTTCATCGGTAATCCGCAGCACTTCCTGGATATTGAGGATTCTTCCTGCATTTGGATTTGCCGGTTTTTCAGGATTTTCAATGATTTCCTGAGTATAAATAACGGAAGGAATAATTAGAAAAAATAAAAGTAGTAAAACAATTTTTTTCACACTTACCTTCCTTCGATGACTCCACAAGATTATAGTTCACTCTGCTGTCTTTTTCAACCCAGGTAAGCCAGAGCTTTGGGGGATTTGGGAATTTGGCTTTCAGTTGTGATAAATTCACTAATATTTCCAGGTGACTTTATACCTTTTGACCATCTGGTATCCTTCCTCATCTTCTTCTATGGTGTAGAGCTTATTTAATAAAACTCCACTGGCCGTTTTGTTTTTTATAATTTGCCGCCTTTAAACTATCCGTCCCCTTCGCCACCACATAATCTGTTGGTCCGTGGAAAACACTATTGATGCCGATGATATCTTCGGCCTTTTGGGCTGTATATATCACCACACCTCTTTTTGGGTTCTGGGGATTCGGCCAGGCAGTGATGAAACGCAGGCGATCGCCTTGATAAACGGTCTCCGCCACTATTCTGTCAGATTCAATGCGAACAGGAAGTTTGGGGAGAATCTGCGCCAGCCAGAGGTTTCCCTTGGGCGTGCCGTAAACAAAAAGAGCATTATTAGAGAGGTCCCGGTTCAACGCCTCTTTGTCTGTCAGGATGGGTGAATCCTTAAAGAATAAATCATGAATTTTTTTCACATACTCATAGATTTTCTTCTCGACAGCTTTGTCGCTCTCGTTGGTGGGGACGATGAGAATCACGGATTTTTTATCTTCAGAGACATTATTGATGATTCCGGTGAAAGGAGTAAGCGGTACTTTGAAAAAATCTTTACTCAGTTCTTTTTCAGACAGCTCTTTAAAGACTTTGATGAATTCAGGGTAGAAGTCTTTGATTGTTGGGAAGATGTTTCGTTTGGCTTCATAATTTTTCAGTTGCTCATACAGAGGTTCAATATAGAAAAATCCTCTTCTTTTCTCGAAAAGAATGGCTTGTTCTCCGGCCTCCTCTCCCTTCTCAAGGGAATCGAATCTGGCGGTTAAAGCCCTTATGATGTGTTCGTTCACACAGGTCATCCAGTCTCCATATGCCTGGTCTTTCATCCAACTCGAAACTGGATCATAGAGTGAAGAATATTTCGAAATCGGCTCCTTAAAACTTTCTGTGATAGGATTAATGAAAGAATGGCTGAATTCATGCAAAAGAACATGCTTTAAAGCTTCAGCCGAACCGAACTCCGGCAATCCATCCTTTATACTCCTTGGCCCAGTGATATTATAAATATCATAAGTTCCATCAGGCTGCTCGATGCGCGGGCCGAATCCACCCACAAAGAGAGGTACAAAAATGATGTTGTAACTGTGTTTTTTCAGACCGTAGTATTTTTCCAGATCACCGATGTAGTCAGTCCCTTCCAACTTCTTTTTTTCGTTAGCGATGATTTGCAGGAATGTCCCCTTATGTGCGTTGAAAAATGTCATGAATTGAGTCTCTTGGGCGAAGTCACGGAGCGTGTTAACGAATCTTTCCAATTTTTCGCTTCCCCCTGCTCTTGTTTCAAGGTAATCAGTGAAGGGCATGGTCAAACGCAAGTCAGGAAGATCGGAAAGGAAAAGCATGGCCCCGGGAGGAGCGTCAAAAGTAAACCCAGCCGCACTCATCTCGGCAAAAAGTTTGACTGCGGAGTGATTCTTGTAGGGAGCAAAATAATCTGTAATATCGCGCTTATAAGGAAAGTCGTATGATGTGATCAATTTAAATTTCTCGCCATAACCGCTTAATAATTGAACGATTGAGAGAAGTTCAAGCCGGGGATCCACGACAACATTCAGTGATTGGTCTCCAGCTTTTGAGCTGGTGCAGGTTGGGCATATGAAACAAAGTAATAATATAAATGCGAAATATTTTTTCATTTTCTTCCCTCCACTTATTAGATTAAACTGAATTTTTAAGCAAAAAGTTGACAATGGATTGCACAAAAAAAAGAATTCATTGAACAGTTGATTTCTGTCTCAGGATAATCATCTGCATCTGATTTTTTGATTCTTTCGAAAACGCCTCTCCCCTTCTTCCTTTTGCTCTCGTGTTGTTAAATCCGTTCTACTGTTTATTTCCAACCAGGAAAGCCAGGGCTTTAAGGGATTTGGGTTTCACGAATCCTTGACTTTATAGATTTCCCTGATTCACTTCTTTTGACTTATTCTCCAATAAAGGTTTACTAATACAACCAAAAACAAAATCACTCCCCAATGCCATTGCCCCCGAATAAAAAGTAATATTGCAATAATAATGAGAAATACACTAGTAACTAAGACTAAAATTTTGTTTTTCTCCATATTTGACCCTTTTTTTATCTACTTCTTTTGCTTTGAGCCCACTTTAATAGATGTCATTATATTTCCCTTTTTTTTTCATTGATAACAACTTAAAATTTCTATGTCAATCTAATTCTATCTTTATAGGGTTCCAAGGCTTTAGGGAATTTGGCCCACAGTTGATTCAATTTTCATCTTCAATGATACACTTTTTGATTATATAATTTCCTTCTTCGTCTGATTTTGAAACAAATATAAAATTATCTTGGACTGACATGAGGCGGCCATCCAGAGCGAGGTAAAAATTATCCAAAAATTGACCCTTACTGTTGAAAACATCGATCATTATTCCTCGCTTTTCATCTTTTGTTGAGGTTTCAACCCAAAGAAGTCCCTTATACAGATGCAATCTTTCAATATCTATTTCATATTTCTTCCTTGGGCCATTGTACTTTTTAATAAAGTCCTCTTCTCTTTGGCTCATATCATGGCGAACTCTTTTATATTTTCTTCTGAAGCTTCGAATGACTTCACCCTTGTTTAAATCAAGCATGTTAATCAGGTATTCTCGTGTAGTTGAAACATAAAGACATCCTGTTTTTTCATCAAGCACTGAATCAAAAGGGTCCCAAGACATCGCCCCTCCACCAAGAGATGATGCTATTAGAAAATATTTGTTGGAAAAAATATAGTTTTCCTCGCTTGTTTTTCCATCTTTAGATAGTTTTATAATCTCCTTTTTGATTTCATAGAGACGGGAGGTTTTTCTGTCAATACCAGGAGGCCAAACATCCTTCATAAATACAAGCCAATCCTTGTAAATCCCTAAAAAGTCGTTATACCCCTCTGTCACAAGCTTATATTCCGAAAGAAAGTTTCCTTCATGATCAATAACAATGATCTTTCTTTTTACATAGTCATAAATATATATCTTATTGAGAGAAAGCGTATAGCCAAAATAATCCTGGATCTCGCCTGGACCTTCTCCCTTTTTATATAGATTTTTAAGGAATTCACCGTTTGGGGAAAATTTTATAAAGTTATTCCCGTAAGGATCAGCAATATATATATGTCCGTCCTTGGTTATTTTTAAATCACCGGGAGATCTAAAATAAAATACTCCAGGTTGATCTGTAATTCTTAACTCTTCCACTAATTTCAAAGTCCTTCCGGCATTCTTATTCAATGGCTTTTTAGGATTTTCAATAATTTCCTGGGTATACATAACGGAAGTAATAATTAGAAATAATAAAAGTCGAAATACGATTTTTCTCACACTTACCTCCCTACAAATTGCTTAATGAGATTCTATCTATCTCTGCTGTCTTTTTCAACCTCTGTTGTCTTTTCCTATACAGGGAAGGCAGGGGCTTAGGGGATTAGGATTCCAGTCGGATTAAATCTGCTAATACTTCCAGGTGATCTTATATCTCTTCACCATTAAATTGACTTCGCTCTTTTAGGTGTGATATGTTTATTTTAAGAGGTCAGCGGGTGGAAATTGGATAAAATTGTGAAGGATTTGCTGTTAACCATAATTTGTGTATCTAATTTCAATTTTTGAACGTATATATAGATGAAGCGTCTATTCACAGAGAAATTTTATACGGGCGAGTGAGCAGAAAGCATCAAGCCTAAAATAAGGGGAATGCTATGAGACAGGACACGAGGATTCATTTTATCATGGCGGTCCTTGCGGGATTTTTATCAGTTTCTTTCATATTTGGTCAAACGAAGAAAGATCCCTCTCAGCAAAAAGTTCCACAGCACGATGCTGCCGCGGTTATCAAGCTCGTGGCAGTCCGTGTTCTTGACCAGGATGGCCGTCCTGTGACTGACCTCAAGAAGGAAGATTTCATTCTGTATGACAACGGCGAGAAAAAGATTATAACAGAGTTCGAAGTACACACTTTGAGTGAAGCAGGGATGGAAGTCCGCTCGTCTAGCCAGGCATCTGACTTGGCCAAGGCAGTGAAGGGTATGAACCGGCGTCTCTTCATTTTCCTCGACATCCAGGGGAGCGGTGTCACGGGCTTGGCTAATGCCAAGAAGGCAGCTCTCCATTTCGTGGATACGCAGCTGCGTCCTGGAGATGAAGTCGGCATCTTGGGATTCTCGTACATGACGGGATTCCTTATCCAGGAATATCTGACGACAGATCACGAGAAGATCCGCAAGGCGATCGAGAAGACGAAGGAAATTCCGCCAAGCGGGGGCTCTGTTTCAGGGAGCGAATTAACTGATAATAGAGTTCCAGTCAGAGCAGGAGAATCCGAAACAGGGCGTTCAGCAGAAGGAGAAAGTACAAGTGGAGGGCGTTCAGGAGAAAGTACGAGTGAAGTCATGAAGGCCTTCGGCTATGGGAGTTCGGCCATTTTTGTCCCAGGAACAAGCATGTTCCAGCGCCGAGATTTCGTTCCTCGAATGATCGATCTGGCTCAGGCCTTCAAATACATTCCTGGAAACAAGAGCATCATATTCTTCACAGGCCGCGATCTCGGGTCCATTGCTGCCAAGCTGGGCAAGGAATTCGCTAATGTCAGCACGCCCGTGTACACAGTTAACACCAAAAACTGGATCCAGAAAGGCGTCATGGCATTATCCGTCAAGGAAAAATACATCTATACGGATCACTCTCTGCAGGAGATGGCCCTTGCTTCTGGAGGGAAATATTTTGCTGACATCGAGGACGTGGAGACTATTTCCGAGGATGTTCAAATGTTAACGGGAAATTTCTATGTGCTTGGCTACTATGTCAATGAAAGCTGGGACGGGGCGTACCATCAGATTAAAGTAGAATCCAGAAGGCCGGGCCTGCAGGTCCTGGCCCAGCACGGCTATTTTAATCCCAAGCCTTTCGCCGAGCTTTCTGACTTCGAAAAGCAGCTTCATTTGTGGGATCTGATGTTTGCCGACAAGCCCGTTACTCTTGATACGCTGGACATTCCCGTTGAGCCGCTTTTTATCGCAGGTAGAGAGAAGATGAATTGTGCTCTTCTCGCCAGGCTGACAGTTAACGAGAAAACGGGAATTCCTCCATCCAAGGTTGAGATCTTTGCCTTTGTATTTAATGAAGACAACAAGGCGCTGGTAATGAAGAATGTTGAGATGGATCTTGCTCCCTTCGATCAAAAATTTCTTTTTTCCTATTTCACTGCCAACCTTCCTTCTGGCGAGTACGAATGCCGGATCGTGGCCCGGGATAAGGAAACAGGTCAGGCTGTTGTTGGAAAAACGGTCTTTGCTCTTCCGGAAAAAAGTGACTCTGAAATCGTCCTGTCGTCCCCCCTTCTTTTTGCTAAAGGCCCGGAATCTCAAATATTAAGATTTTCCGAGGGAATGAGCCGGAAGGAAAAAGATAAAGATCTCTCTCTCAGCGAGCTCTATAAATTCTTGCCCAGGAATCACTGTATGGTTGTCAGAGACCTTGAGCCAGAAATCAGGAGTCTGCTCGCTGTGCTGCCGGTGTCTGTTGTTGAAGGTCCGGCTCCAGAGATCGAGCTCAGTGTTCGGCTCCATCCCAGGCCGGAAGGTGAAGCGATAAATCTAGCAACAGAAATCATTGATATCAAGAATACAAGCACAAAAACAGATATCTTGATGATTGAGATCAGGCTTCCGGACCTGAAACCTGGTGAGTACGAACTTGAAATTGAGGCTCTCGAAAAAGAAATCCTCGCCAGTTCTTTTGTCCGAAAATTCCTCGTCAAGAAATATTGAAATTAAAAAAAATTGGATTCTTAACAACTGTAACTCCATCTACTTCCTCTATTGTCCCTTTCCATTTGGCTTTTTGTTGTTGGCCAGATACAAGCATCACGAGGGCTGAAATAGATAGAACGATTGAGGTGAGTTCAGTTTTGTTGTTCATCTCTCCCCCTTAAAAATTCTAACTCGCTCACTTCCTCTTTCAACCCAGAGAAGCCTAGGCATTGGGGGATTTGATTTCTCAAATGGCAAATTTACTATGTCCCCTTACCCTGTTCAACCATTCGGAATCTTTTAACCACTTTAAATCCTTCGTCTGTAGTGACGATGCTGTATGCTTTTCCATTTTTAAAATGCAGGATGCGATATTTCAGATAAGTTCTCTTTAAATAAATCCCTTCCGGAGAAAATATATCGTATGCGACTTCTTCTATGTCTTCTTTGGTTGGCGTTTCAATCCAGAGATTTCCCTTCTCGTCAAAGAACCAATGCCTCGTGATAACATTAAAAACCCCGACATATTTAGGTTGAAGAGGCTTTCCATCCTTATTTTTTGATGGAATAGGAGGATAATCACGCCCAAATCTAAAAGACAGACTTCCATTCGGATTATGCACATTTATTTGGTATTTATCACCGAAACCAATGTAAAGCTTACCCTCCCGGTCGACTGTCCAGACTGAAGTGGCCGCAATACGTGAAGTAGTAGAGGAACTTGATGTTTTAGTTCGTCTTTGCATAACTGGTTGTACAATTTTGAATGTGCCATAATTTAAAATCTCATCTCCATTGGAATTATAGCGGTGAATGCTCATCTTTCTCGCTTCTTCATCTGTAAACCTTCTTTCAAAGTAAATAAAGTTGTTTTTGTCTGTTTTTATCTCCACAAAGAGGCGGCCAGGAAGCCTGAAACTTTGGATGAAAGAACCGTCTTTATCCATAATTATTACGCAGGAATTTCTGCAATCCATAATGTAGATTTTTCCATCCGAACTAATGTCAAAAAACAAGAATCCAGAACTAAATTCCCCAGGTCCTTGCCCTTGTCGTCCTACTGTACGTAGATATTGACCTTCTTTATCATAGACTTTAATACAAATATCTCTTCCATCTAAAACATAGATCGAACCGTCTTCTGAGGCTTTAACATTCTGAGGCTCATAGAACATATAATTTTCATCAACTTCCTCTTCCCCGATAGAAAGTTCTTCCTCAAGTTGATATGCAACTTGCCCGTCACGAGGATAGTCAGGATTTGTGATGACTTTTACTCCATCAATGATTTCGGTTCTGACCGGATAGCTGGGTTTTTTTGAGCATAAATTAAAAAGTAACAATAGGCTAATTACTATCAAGATTTTAGATTGACGCATCTCTAATTCCTCCTATTTACTTTTATCTTTTTCAATCTTCAGGAATCAAGGGACATTCGAGATTTCGTTTTGACTCGGTTCTTCCAGTCGTCTATTATTCCCACTTCATCTCATAGACCACAAATTTCTTATAACCGCTTTCTTTCTCTTCAATACAGTAGAGGAGGTCCTTTTTGGCTATTGGAGGAAGATAGATCTGTGGGGGCGTGTCAACAATTCCTGTCACGCTTGCTCGAGCGATAAAGACACCTTCGGGATTGAAGATATCGCACATATATTCGCCGGGACGGCTGCCCGGCTCATTCGTTATGACAAAGAGCCTTCCCTTGCCATCAACGAATGCACACTGAAAGGGAGGGAAATATTCAGGAAAGTATGTCCTTTGTTTCCATGTTTCACCCATACCTTCCGATTGTTCTTCTATGTATTCATCCGAAATGCGCACTTTTCTGTAGTCTTTCTTAATCTTTCTCAACAGGTTCCCTGCCAGGTCGTAGACATTAATTTCATATCCTCTCTCTTCATTGCCGAGGTAAATATTTCTTTTTGTGACACTCCAGAAAAATCCAAGATTGATGGCTTTTTGCTTCCTGCCCTTCAGGTAATTTGGGAATTTTGCGCTGTCCAGCTCTTTTATTTGTTTGAAATCAGAACTGAACAGGCTGAAAGGATATTGTAATATATATTCACCTTCAGGGTCGAAGACAGCACTGACTGTAAGATAACTTCCATTCTCCAGAGGAAACAAGGCCATAGTTGAGACATCCTGGGGAATGCTCTTAATAAAACCTCCTTCCTTAGTGAAGTAACAAAGCTTTCTTTGACCTTGATCCATGATGAATACTTCACCCTGGCTGGTGATAATCGGAAACATTGCCATCTGGAGCTCACCGGGCCCTTGGCCCATTCGGCCGAAAGCGGTGACAAAATTTCCGTTTCCATCAAATTTGAGGATGAAATTTTCTTGGGATTCATTGTTCAAAAAATATATATTCCCATCCGCATCCACATCAAAATAAAAGATATTCGTTAATCCAGTCTCTGCGATACTTTCTTTTTCGGTATCAATCGTTAGTCTTTCTTCAAGATAAAGGTGAGTGGGTTCGCTGGCTAGCTTATAAGGCTCTAGATGATTGACAATGACTTCTACTCCATCTTCCGTATACTTTTCTATTTCTTCTTTTGCTGGTTTGCAGTAGAGGAATAAGAAAAGAATCAGACAAAGCCAGGTTAGTTTTTTCATTTTTCCCTCAAATTTTTCATTGAGATCAATTGTCAGATTCCTGTTTTGATTTTATCCCAGTTTTTTATCTTAAATCGCTTGACAAATACCTCTCCTGTATCTTCGTTTTGAACACGAGTGTAAAAAAAGCCATCTTTAATTACCCATGGGGTTAAAGGACAAACCGTTCTGTAGAGATAATAACCACTCTTGCTGAATATATCGAAAGTTCTTTCTACATTTTCCAAGCGATGACCACTGGATTTCCGCGCATAGATCCTGTCTTCACTATCTGTGAATAGGGAATAAAAGAAGGGTTTGTGTTCGGGAAGTTTTGCTCTTTTTTGTTTTCCTCTCTCTTCCGCAGTGAAATTTTTAAACGGCTCATCCTTTTTGATTTTTGTTCGCGGGTTTCCCTCTAAGTCGATAACATTCAATTCATATTCTTTGGAATAGCCGTA
>JGI24422J19971_10002534_pt1 | contig 11361 bp, 11 predicted proteins | sample DeeMarSWOR152_54_FD_19971 | JGI IMG/M metagenome (IMG submission 19971)
TGTCCCCTTCCTCACCAAAGATAACATCCGCCCCGCCTATCTGGTTTCCATGTTTAAAAAGAGCAATGCCTTTCTTACGCACAATTTTTGTTCCGTCCGCCAGCCGGAATTCTTGCTCAGTCAACGGCTCAATGCCAAGTTCTTTTAAAATCGGGGCGGGGACTACGGAATAGACAGCTCCCGAGTCAACCAAAAACTCGACCTTTTTCGTAACCTTTGGATTAGCGGGATTTCCCACTTCAATCTCTAAAAAAGTTAGTCCCATTTTTAATTATAATATTATTAATACATTTAGATTATGTTTATAAAAAGAATTTTAGAGGTACGGATTTGTTGAGTGTTGAGGAGAGGGATGAGTTTATAAAGAGGATGCATCGGGCGATTGCCGGGTCATACGATAATGAGATTTCAGAGAAATCTCAATATAACGAGAATCTTTGATTCTCATTAGGCAATCCTTCGAGACGAATGTCTCGAACGGATACTCGCGAAGATTGCGCTGAATGAAGGGAAGAGGATGAAAAATAAAAAATCCGTTTGAACTCCTGGAAAAGACCTCTTTATTTAAATATACATTACTAATATTATCTATAATTAAAATCAAAGATTTTAAATTAAATTTAAAATGACTGCAATTGTTGTTAATGTCCCGGAGTACATGGAAAGAGAAATTGAGTCCTTGCATGTGGATAAATCCGCATTTGTCGTGGGTGCTATAGAAGAAAGGTTATCGGAGTTAAAACTGGAAAGGTCAAAAGCATTCAGAAAACTTATGTTGAAGGTTTTTAATAGGATGACAGAGGACAGTAAACTAAGTGACGAGGACTGTTTAAGACTCGGGAGGGAAGTAAACAATGAAGTATCAAAAAAGTACGCAGGGAAATGAAATTAGTCATTGACGCTAATGTGTTGTTTTCTTTTTTCAAAAAGGAAAGCATTGTGCGGGAATTAATATTGGATCCCGGGTTAAAATATAATTTAGAGTTATTTACCCCAGAGTATGTACTGGAAGAACTCGTGAGGCATAAAGATGAGATATGCTCTAAATTCGGCATAACTCTCGCGGACTTTGACATAATGTTTTTCTCATTGGAATTGTTTGTAAAGGTTGTTCCGGGATTGGTGTTTAATGATTTCTTACCTCGCGCGGAGGAAATACTATCCTCGCACAAAAAAGATGTTCCTTACGCGGCTTTATCACTGTATTTTAAAAGTAAAGGATACGAAGTTGTTTTATGGACGCAGGAGAAGAAACTGAAAGATCTGGAAGAACACGGGATTAGAGTTCTCTCAATATCTGAATTACTTGAAAATTTACAAAGATAAAAATAAAAAGAATATTAATTCTATTTCCAAATCTTACTTTAACCAAATCTCGCAATAAATCATGTATTAAAACCGGATTTCAAATTACCAAAAGTTCATGCCTGTTTGCGGCAGGAGAAGGTAAATTAATTAATTTTTTAAAAGAGAATTCTAAAACATATTTAAACAATGGAAAACAACAATCAAAGCACCCCGGTTAAAAGAACCCCTGAAACCCTTGCTAAAAACACATTCGTAATTTTAATTACAATTTTTTTAGCAATAAACCTGGTGCTTATTGTTTTTTCATCGGCGGTAAACACAACCGTCCTGGATTCCGGTTTTCTGGAGCAGGAATTTATAAAATACAGTGAAGATTACGAAGCCGATGAAGACCTAAAAAAATCACTCGCTCAATTAAGAGGTATTGCAGGTTTTTCATATTTCATTTTTTACCTGCTCGTGATATTTTCATTAATTTTAATTTTATTTATTTTTTTAACTGCATACAGGGACATTGCCATGATGCTTGTTTATCTTTCCGCGGCAGCAATTTTTGCATCCGTTCTTTGTTACATTACAGGTATCCTTGCACTTAAATTAACCGTTAACCAAATCGGAAGCGAGAGTCCTGTTTTATCAGAAGAGATTACAATAGATATTTTATCGGAAGTTACAGCCGCGGTAAAGGATTATGCAGTAATTCTTTTAGCTGCCGGATTATTGTTGTTGTTCCTGGCTTACATAAGCAAAAGAATGTTCAAATTTTTACAGCACCATGATTAGAATTAATATAAAAACATAAATTTCAATTCAATTTCTTTATTTTAAAATCAAATAATAATTATATTATAATATAATAATTTATATTGTAATCTAAAATTTAAAAATTAAAAAAAAAAGAAAATGGCAAAAAAAATTAAATTAAACGGTTTAAGGATTTTAACTGCTTTTGTATTATTTTTTGTTCTTATCGGAACTTCCGGGGCAGGGGATGCGATTCCGGGGCAGGGCGAAAAAAATTCGGAATACCTTGAACTGGAGTGAAATTCAAAACCGGGGATGATGTGAAATCGTCGCCCGCGGTAACAGAAGACCGCATTTATGCAGGATCCGATGATAATTATCTTTACTGCCTCAATAAAACCACCGGGGAATTGATCTGGAAATTTGAAACCGGGGGTTATGTTGAATCGTCGCCCGCGGTATCTGAAAACTATGTTTATGTCGGCTCTGATGATAATTATGTTTACTGCATTGATAAAGATACGGGGGAATTGATCTGGAAATTTCAAACAAGATTTATTGTGCGCTCATCACCCGTTGTTTCCGAAAATTATGTTTATGTCGGCTCTGATGACGAATATGTTTACTGCATTGATAAAAATACCGGGGAGGTAAAATGGAAATTTAAGGCAGGGGGCAATGTGAGGTCATCGCCCGCGGTACCCGGGAATGTTTATATCGGCTCCAATGATAAATATATTTACTGTCTTTACAGGGACAGCGGGGAATTGAAGTGGAAATTTAGAACAGGGCATGTTGTGAAATCAACGCCCGCGATATCGGGAGATTATGTTTATTTTATTTCCTGGGACAATTACATTTACTGCCTTGATATGGATACCGGAAAATTAAAATGGAAATTCAAAACGGGGCATGCTCCGATGTCATCGCCCGCGGTATCAGGGGATTATGTTTATGTCGGCTCCAATAACAACTATATTTACTGCCTCAATAAAAATACAGGAGAATTTAAGTGGAAATTCAAACCGGGGGGTGATTTATTTTCATCACCGGTAGTTTCGGGAAATTATGTTTATGTCGTGTCCGGTGATAATCACATCTGCTGCATTGATAAAAATACGGGAGAGGAAATATGGAAATTCAAACCGGGGGGTGATTTATTTTCACCACCAAGAATTTCGGGAAATTATGTTTATATCGGTTCTCTTGACGGTTATGTTTATTCGTTTATCTTTAAAGAGAAGGAATACATTGAAAAAATAGAGCAACAAAAAGCGGAGGAGGAGGAAAAGGCAAAAGAAGAGGAAGAAAAGCAGGAAACGGTTGAAGAGGAAGAGGTTGAAGAGGAAGAGGTTGAAACAGGAGAACCGGAAGAGGTTGAAGAAGAGGTTGAAGAAGATGTTGAAACAGGAGAACACGAGGTTGAAGAAAAGGAACATTTTGAAACAGGAGAACAAAAAAGTTCTGAAGAAGAAATTGAAACAGGGTACAACATTGTTGATATGGGGCTTATAATAACGGCTGTAATNTTAATTATATTGATATTGATATTTTTGAAACAGAGAAAATGAAAGCGAACATGATAATATTGAAAGCCGGGAGTTTATAAATAAATTCTAATTTTTAATATGAGAAGCAGTGTATTAATTTTAATTTTAATTTTGACAGCAGCAGGAATTTCAGCTGCCGCAATACCCGGGGAAAATTTATTTTTAAATAATTTAAGCAATGATTCAGGCAATTCCGAAACCTGCGATATAAATGCCACAGAACCCTGCGGTGACAACATAACAAATATTACAGGTAATTTTAATTTTACAGGCATATCAATCATTGACGGAACAGGCGAAAACGAAACACGGGTTACGCAGGAATGCCGGCTGTATGATATCGGGAACTGCGGCGGGGAAATAAAGGCATTGTACTTTTATAAAAGTGACTGCCCCCACTGCGAGAAAGTAAAGCCGCTTATAGAGGAACTGGAATTGAAATATAATTTAAATATAATAAAAATTAACGCAGGAGAAGACCCGAGTACCTGCATAATGTGCGCGGAATGTCATAATGTTTCTGCAAGCGTTCCGATGGTCGTTTTAAGCCATTACGCATTGGTCGGCGATAAGGAAATAGAAAATAAATTTGAAGAGATAATCAAAACCTGTATTAACAATGAAAATTGCGAGTGTATTACTGTGCCGAGGGATGGTGTAGCACCCCCTGAACCGCCGACTATAGGTACGCTTTTAATTGCCATGATAATCGGTGCCGCAATCGCTGACGCATTAAATGTCTGCGCTCTCGGTGTGTTAATATTTCTAATCGCATCGGTTTTATCTAAAACAAAAAGAGACCACAAAGAAGCATTAAAAGTCGGTCTTGCATTCATTGCAGGAATTTATATCATGTATTTTCTGACAGGAATCGGAATGTTTCATATATTAAAGGAATTGGTTGCTGCAACAGGAACAATCGGGCTTTTTAAAAAAATAATCGGCGCCTTCGCACTTTTAGTAGGACTCCTTAATTTAAAGGACTATTTAAGTTACGGCTCACTCGGGTTTACAATGGAAGTTCCTAAATCCTGGAATAAAACAACCACGAAGATTCTTGAAGGCGTGACAAGCATAAGGGGTGCGTTTTTAGCAGGACTTGTCATAAGTTTCTTTTTAGCCCCCTGCGCCGTAACAATATACGCATCAGTCATCGGAATGATGTCAACAATGGATATACCATTTGCAGCAGCCGTTTTAATACTTGCAATCTACAATCTTGCATTTGTCCTGCCGATGCTTATTGTTGTGTTCATGGTTTATTTCGGTGTTTCAAGAACAGGGGGAATGGAGATGTGGCGGCAGAGAAACAAAAGACGGATGCATCTTTTTACGGGAATAATCATGAGTATTCTCGGAATTGTTCTTATTGTGGGGTTGTTGTAGAAAAAGCATAAATTTTAAATTAATTAAACCCCGATAATCATCCTCCCGACATCCCGTATCCCCGGACCCAACCCCAGAATTAAAATAACAATTTTAATAAGTCGTCTTATCGTTTCGTCTTCAATTGTTTTATCTATCAAATAAATAACCGTAATCACCACGCACAGTTTAAGGGGAAACATAATCCATGCGCCCGTTTGTTGTATGAGAAAGTTGGGCAGCACATGTTTTTCTGTGTAGCCGTAAAATTGAACTCCCGTGTATGTTGCTGCCGCATCAAAAAGATGTGCTGAAACAATCAGGTGGTTTTTCTCGTTTTTCAGGAAAGAAAATGTTTCAAAGAACCTGATAATAAAAAATAAAAACAGAATCGTTAGCAGGAAGAAAAATGAAAATACAAGGAATGAGTCAATGTTTTTAAAATTATCTACGAATAATTTATTTATTATGAAAAACAGGTTGTGTAAAGCGAAAAAAGAACCCATGACTCCAAATGGAACATAGTATTTTATTTTTGATTTCGTTATCTTTTCAATTAAAATCCCGAGAATCAATGAGATGAAGGTTAAAACAAACATTGTGAAAAAAATACCGGGCGCAACAACCCAGTAAAGAGGCATCAGGGGGTGAATGTGCATGCTTGTTGAATACGCACCGAAGAATCCAGCGTCCGTAAGAACCCTTGTCGTGGCACCGAAAAATATAAATGGAATTAAAGACAGGGCAAATTTAAAATTAATCCTGATTTTTAAAATATTAATCAATTTAAGCACCCCGAAAACAGACAAACCCAGGACTAAACCATAGGTAACGGTGTTCACCACATTATAGCCGGGCGCAAAAAAATGCTCGTAAATGAAATTTTTTATTGAATCTAACATGTTATTAAAATATTAATTTTCATTCTTAAGATATAATAATTACATACAAACGGACAATGTCCCTTATCCCTCATGCGGGGGTTCCCAAGCGGTCAAAGGGGCAAGGCTTAGGACCTTGTGGCTTAAGCCTACGCGAGTTCGAATCTCGTCCCCCGCAAACAAAATCATGCCCTAAAACATGATTTATATTTTTCCCGCGAATCTAATAAGATTAATAATGGAAAAAATTTTAAAAATCGCAGAAAAACACGGGGCATGCGCATGCGAGGTTTTTTACTCTGCCGCGAAATCATATTCATTCTCAACCGCGGGGGAGGTTATAAAAACAAAGGAATATGATTCGGATTCAGGTTTTGGTATAAGGGTTTTAAAAAACAGAAGAATCGGGTTTTCGTATTTTACGGACAGAAACAAGGCAGAAGAAGCAGTAAAAACAGCAGTTGCGGTTTCAAAATTTTCAGAAGAGGTCGCAGGATTTGAATTTTCTCATGACAAAAAATTCCCGGATGTTAAAGGAATTTATGATAAAAAACTCGCGAATCTTTGCGAGGATGATGCAAAAAATTTAATTTACGATTTATTTTCCGGTGCAAGGGAGTGTGCAGAACCCATTGAATCCGATTTAAGTTTCGGTACTTCAAAAATTAAAATCATAAACTCGTGCGGTCTTGATACAGGCGGAAAATATACAAAAATTTCATGCACAATGCAGGCGGGCTACAAAAACAGCAGTGCGCATAGTACCTACGCATCGTGCAATCTTGATATTGACCCCTTTAAACTTGGAAAAAGCGCGGGAGTTCTTGCAAAACAGATGTATAAGCCGGGGAAAATAAAAAGTTGTAAAACAAATATTATTTTTAATTCTTCAGCCCTTCATGAACTGTTCTCCGGGATGCTCTTTCCCGCGGTAAACGGCAGCAACACAAGAAGAGGGCTTTCGTTTTTCTGCGGCAAACAGGGAAAAGAAGTTGCAAATAATATTTTAAATATTTATGACGACCCTCTTTACCGGGAAGGTCTGGGGAGTTCTTCCTTTGATGCCGAGGGGTCCGAAACATTTAAAAAACCAATCATAGAAAACGGGATACTAAAAAAATTTTTATATGATTTAAAAAACGCCGCACTTGCAAAGACAAAGACAACAGGAAACTGCGAAAGAAGCGGTTACTCTTCACCCGTTTCTGTTTCACCTTCAAATATCGTTGTTTCCCCGGGAGATACAAAGAATTTGATTTCGGAATGCAAAAACGGGATTTACCTTCACTCAGCGCTCGGCTGGCATACTGCAAATTCCCTTGTCGGAGATTTTTCCGTATCAATTGATGTCGGTTTTAAGGTAGAGGACGGCGAGATTAAAAAAGGTGTCAGCGGAATAATTGCAGGTAATTTCTTTGAAATGCTTAAAAAAATTAAAGGAATTGAGAAAAAGCAGGAAAGATACCTGGACTTGATTTCACCGAAAATTGAATTTTATGATGTAGGTGTTGTTGGGAATTAATATTTTTATAATTCTTTATTCTTAAATAATTTGAGGGATTGGTAAAAACTGAAATCCTGTATTTTACGGTAATATTTAAAATAAATTTTAAAACTTAAAAATTGAAATCAAATAAGCCAAAAATCGCAGTCATCGGAGCAAATGCAAGAGCACTTGCAAAATCCGCAAAATCCGCAGGTTATGAAACATACCTTGTTGACTACTTTTCAGACCTTGATACTTTAAAGTCCGCCGACCATGTTTTCTCAATGCAGAAAAATCCCCTGGAGCCGAATTTCAGGGAAGAATATTCAAGAGAGAAATTAACTGATTTTGCGGTTGAAAAGTTAAACGGAAAGGTTGAGAATGTCCTGCTTGCATCGTCAATCGGCAGTGACTCCGGGATGATTGAGAAACTGAAAAATTATTTTAAAATTTCGGGCAATAATCCTGGGCAGGTCGGGCGGGCAAGGAACTGGGAAATTTTAATGAAAATTTTCAATGAATTTAAAATAAATTACCCGGGAACATTGATTTTTGACAGTTTTTGCGCCCTTCAAAATAATATGGGAAATTTAAAGATTCCCTATCCTGTTGTGATTAAGCCGTCCGTTGAAAAAGAATTTCAAACGGGACTTATTGATAATGAATTTCAATTAAATAATTTTTTAGATGATGCAAAAGAAAAATTTAAATTTAAAAACAAAGAACTTCGCGGGAAGATTTTAATCCAGGAATTTATTGAAGGAATGCCCGCATCGGCATCAATTCTTTCCGACGGGAAATGTGCAATTGTATTGTCAATAAATCGCCAGTTAATAGGAATCCAAAAATTAAACGCACCCGGCAGGTTTACATACTGCGGCTATGTTATTCCTGCAAAATTGAACAATAATTTAAAATCAAAGATTTCTAAAATTACAGGTAAAATTATTTCGGAACTTGGTCTTGTGGGTTCCGTGGGGATTGATTTTGTATTAAAAAATAACGAGTTTTATTTCATGGAAGTAAACCCCAGGTTCCAGGATACAATTGATGCGGTTGAGAAATTGGCTTCGCTATCGCTCCGACCGAGACATGCGTCTCGGGGGCTTGCTTCGTATGACTCATCAATCGCGAAATTTCCTCGTATAACTCGGAAACACAGGAACATAAATCTCGTTGAAGAACACCTCAAAGCGCTGGACGGGAAATTAAATATAAATTTAAATATAAATTTTGCGAATAATAATACTAATAATACTAATAATACGGAAAAATACTTTGCAAAAGGAATCCTGTTTGCAAATAAAAAAATAAAAACCGGGAATTTAAATAATATTCCAAATATTTGCGACATCCCGGCGGAAGGAACTGTTATACATGAAGGAGAGCCGGTTTGCACAATTTTTGCCGAAGGAAAAAATGAACCTTTGGCGATGGAAAATTTATTTAAGAAGGTGAAATTAATCAATTACCGGCAGGGGAATTGAAAACGCCTTTTCTATTTCAGCAGCCTGAACCCCGATGTTGCTATCAATGCTATTCCTGCAATACCTGCGACAAGCGCAATGCCTGTCGTATTCTCACCGAGGATGCTACCTTCCCACATCAAAAATGCTCCTGCAAGCGCCAACAAAAGCCCTGATGCAAACTGTAATTTTTGTTTCATAATAATTATTAGGAATGAGTGATTAATTAAAAATTCAAAATAAAATTCAAAATAAAATTTAAATTAAATTCATACGGGGTTTAGTTTGTAATGAACCGTCCATTGAGTCCTATTTAATAAACCGAAATGCTTGAATATTTTGAGCAGCCCAAGCTTCTTTTCATTTGATTCGAAATAGCTCCATTCGTCAAGGAATTTAATTCCCGGGCTCCATTCTTCCATCTCCCTGCTGCCCCTTATGCCGAAATTAAAAGTCGTGCCTTTCCCAAGGTGCAGTTCACGCTGCATTTTGAAATTCACTATTGTCTTCAGCGGCGTATCCACCCACAGTGAATTAACAACCTCGCAGACCAGATCAGACCCCGGGAATTCTTTTTGAAGTTTTAGTACTAATGACCTCACATCACTCCGGTTCAGGTACATGAAAACCCCTTCCGCAATGAAAAGAAATGGTCCCTTGTGTTTTGCGACAGCAGGCATCCAGTTGTAATCCAGTACCGATGAAGCAATGAATTTATATCTTTTGGTTTCCCTGAAAAAATATTTTTTAATCTCAATCACTTCAGGCAAATCAAGGTCGTAGAAAATTACTTTTTTATTATCAATGCGAAAAAACCTGGAATCAAGCCCGCAGCCGATGTTCACTACAACACCTCCCGGTGATTCTTTAAGAAAATCCGACACATATCTGTCGTATTGTTTGGCGCGAATCGCGATGTGAACCACCATACTCTTTTTTAATTTACCTTTTGAGAGGTCTCTCTCCAGCCTGTTTTTTGATCCGGATAATATTTTGCTAAGTTCCCGCGTAACCTCAACCGCTTTGGGATCGTTTAAAATCGGGTCTTTTGATTGGCTTTCAACGGCGTGACAGTAAAGCGTTAGAAAGGAAGTTACACCGACATCACCGATATTTAAGTCCGGTGATTTTGTTTCCCCTGCACCTGAATCCTTCCTGTTATTATCATCCATTGTTAGTTGAATTAAATTTTTATTAAACACACTCAATAAAATTACCTCAAATTTAATTATTAATATTAATAAACATGTAAAATAAAAATGAAAATTCAAATTTTAATAATTTTAATAATTTTTTTACTGAACACTGGTTTCGCAGAAACAATAACAACACTTTCAGACGGCACGGACACAAAGGAAATAACAATTGACGGCAAACACATTGAATATCTTGAAATCCCGAATGATGTAATTATTACTTCAGCAGGGATGGATTTAGCGGGATTTTCTCAAAAACCCGGTGCCGAAACTATAATAACGGAGATTGACAAATATAAAAGTTCGTACCACCCCTACTGTAAAGAAGAGGATTCGTACTGCTTCGGTTTCATAGATGATAAAGTTTTTTGGAGCAAACTGATTTTTGCATCGTCAAAAACCATAAATTTAACAAAATTAAGCACGCATACGCTGCATTCTGATTTCGGGGGTGAAAAATATAATTATAATTTAACAATCTGCAAATCTTCGGGCGTAAATGCACAGGAAGCAAAATGTGCAGATTCCGAGTTTGTTCTTTTTTCCGGTATTCACAACTCTCTTATCGGACCGTCTGAGAAACACCCGACTGCAAATTACGACGAGCAGATTATGGATAATTCTTATTTAATTCAGGCGGGTACGAATTATCTAATGACCTGGAAACCCGCAACATTAAGCCCGGAGTATATGATAGCAAGAAAAATAGACGCCATTGGAAAAGATATTGTGCCGATATGGAAATTAAACATCGGGGATGATTCAAAAAGAGAATGGGGAACTGCCGGGATTTTTAATACAACAATGAATATAATTTTCACTGAAAATTTAAACAATATATTAAAAAATTGCAACTGCGATTTATGCGTAAAGGATGAAAAATGTAAAATCCCGTTGATTTTTAACACGAATTCAGAAAGAAAAATCNGGATTTCAAACATAAAAATAGAGACCGGTAAATTAGAAAAGGAAACCNCNGAAACCGCAAAAGATGTTGAAGGGACAGAACAAGAACCTGAAAGTGAGGCACAGGAACANCCNGGCGAGCAGGTAAAAGATGCGGCTGATGAAACGCCCGCGGAAGTTAAAGTTCCCGCGGAAAGCCAGGACGGCAGTAAAACACTAATTTTAATTTTAATTTTTGCGGTAATTGCGGTTTCGGTTATTTATTTTTTGAAATTTAAGAAATAGGAGTTGATAGTGAATAAAACGGGGAGATTATTTAAATTTCAATTCAATAATCTGGATTTTTAGTTTTTTCAATGTTTCTTATTTCAGCGATTACAATATCAACAATCGCTCTTGTGACAAAAAGACTACTTACATCATACAAATCATTTAATGTTTTTTCTGCCTGCTTTATGT
>JGI24422J19971_10002536_pt1 | contig 11359 bp, 12 predicted proteins | sample DeeMarSWOR152_54_FD_19971 | JGI IMG/M metagenome (IMG submission 19971)
TTCTTGCGCTCGATGATTTCTCTACATTTATCTGCGTATTCACACCAGTCTAGACACGACTGCTCCTTTTCGGGTCTGCCGATTTCTTTGTTACATGTGTCACATAAACCAACGTCTTCATCGCTCCAAATTTCCACCGTGCCGCCGCAGTTCGGGCACCTAAAGTATGCGGGAACTGGACGAACGAACTTCCTGATGCCCGGACAAGTTTCAAAGCTTGGTCTAAACATTTTCTCACCTTTCTAGTGGCAATTCATGGGGCTCATGGAGTGAGAGGATCTTGTCTGCATACATGCGTCCGACTCTCTCTTTCAAAGTTTCTTGGATAATCATCCACGACCATCTTCAATAGCGGGTCACGTATAACGGGCGTGAAGCCTTCTGTTTCTTCTGTTCTTGGAGACCACCACTGGTTAGACACTTCCCTTCGGTTGGGCAGTATTTTTCGGAATGGTAGGAGAATATCTTGAATAGTTGTTCCATCGTTTCTCTGTTCAAGGAGTAGAAGCGTTTCTTTTTTCTTCTTTCTGAAAAGACAAACATACATCTTTCGAGAGGTTTAAGGTTATGGGAAATCATACTCTGCTCTTGGCTTAGAGCCTCTGAAATCTCAGTTACACTTTTTGAGCCATTGCGAAGGAACTCGAGAATCGCCAGCCGGGTCGGATTTGCCAATGTTGAGAAGAACTTATAACATGTTTTGCTTAGATTTCTTTTCACACGACCACCAAAGCATGAAATAATATTCATATGAAAATATCCTCATATTACTCTTATAAGTCTTGCGGTACAAAACTCAGCAACACCACAGGCGAAAGCAATGAATACTGCTTTCCTGAGAACGATAATCCCCATTCTCCTTCTCATCGGAGCTGGTCTCTTTTCGAGAAAAATGCGATTTCTGAAATCTGGCGACGAACGAGTACTCAGTGCTTACGTATATTATTTCGCATTACCAGCACTATTCTTTGTGAACATGGTTGAAACGGAATTTGTTGAAGAAGAAACCTTGAAATTCGCGCTGGCTGGGATCCTCCCCATCCTTGTCGTGGTTGTGATTTACCTCCTTCTATACTCCCTAGTGAGATTTCCAAAGAATACCCTCTATCTGCTCACGCTGAGCACCATTTTTGGCAGCCTTGCTTTCTTTGGCATACCCTTCATAACCTTCGCCTTTCCATCTCCTATTGAAGGAGAGCGCCTAGCAACATTGGCGGCAGCCTCTATTTCTATTGTCAGCGTTACAACATCCATCACGGTCCTTGAACTCTACAAGCTTGAAGAATCTACGATGGTTGAAGGACTGAAACGTGTTTTAAAGAAGCTTTCGAAAAACCCGTTGATTTTATCAATCTTCGCTGGGATTCTGCTATCTCTTGTTGGCGTGGAAATTCCCTCTCCGATTTCAGCCTCTTTGCACATGTTGGGAGGGACAACGTCCACTGTAGCTATCTTCATGCTGGGAGTCTTTCTCTACGGGAGAAGATATACAAACCTAATGCAAGCCTTTGGATTAAGTCTAATAAGAGTAGTATTCTTACCTGTGGTAGCGCTTCTAACCGCCACGCTGTTCAGTCTGCCTGACCTGCAGAGGTCGACCTTAATACTCATGCATGGCATGCCTGTAGCCATCTCTATGATAGTTCTCAGCGAACGTTATGATTTCTACAAAGAGACAATTGCCTCTCTGATTCTGATTTCATCCCTTGGAGCGGGAGTATATCTCAACTTATGGCTTTTCCTGTTAGGGCACCATTAGAATAGCTGGGGCTTTCCTCAAATGCAGTCTATTGTCATATAGGCTGCGTCGCAGAAAGTCTTTGGACACATCCATCATAAGGTTTAATTGGATTTGGGAAAGGTCATAGCTGTATCCTTTACTGATTAGTTGAGACAATAATAGACTACAACATTTGTAAAAGAAGGTATAAACTTTCGCCTAAAGATCTGAACAAAAAAGAGAGGAAAGGTTTGGTTTTAGGGTTCGGAGATTATCCAAATCATCACTCGAAGTGCGTCGTACGCATCAATGTTCGAAAGCATCACTTCAATAGTGTTCTCTGAACCTACACGCCACCACACCCAGTCACCATACATGACTTGATGAGGTCCACCCCAACCATCATAGTCAATCCCCAAGATATATACGAATATTTCAGTTGTATTCAAATCGTGTTGGAAGTAATACATTCCCGTGTTGGGAGTGATTTGCCATCCGCTATCATAGGCTGGTGCAACCAGAAAGCCTGGTTCAACGCCAAGGCCTGGTTCGCCCTGTGGTCCTTGTTCGCCCTGAGGTCCTTGAATCCCCTGTATCCCTTGCTCTCCCCGGAGTCCCTGTGGTCCCTGTATTCCTTGAGGTCCCTGTTCTCCCTGTGCCCCTTGTGGTCCCGTGTCTCCTTTATCACCTTCAGGTCCTTGAACAATCGCCCATTGCATGGCAGCCACGGTTGAGAGCAAGCTGGAAGCCAGAATCGCTATGACGAGCCCTATTACAAATGTCGTTCTGGATACTCCTGCGAAGATTTTTTCTTCAGACATGTCTACCATTTCCTGTTTTCTGTTATGTTCTCTTTTCGCTTAAGAAAGTTATATGACCGCAAGAACCTTCACAAGGTTCACTTTGGCCTCTCTCTGCCCCTTGGCAGTGTACGTTATGGCTGAATCCCTAAATACAAGCTGTCATGGAATTTTCTTCGCAATGTCAATCTCGGTGAGATGCTTTAACTGTGAGCATCTAATGCTGAAATTCTTCGGGAGACCAAAAAGTGAGCGACTTTTTGAGACTGAAACCTACGCGTGCAAACTCAAGAATCTCACCTTGTCGTATAGCGAGATGCGAAAAGAACGAGAGTGCGATCTCTTCCAAGAGTCGAAGAGATGGGTGAAATACGAGCATCTCCCTGAGCAGAGTTTTTAATCTCTATGTCCGTTTTGCACTCTGTAGCTCTTCAGAAACCGTTTGCCAGGAAAAATTCTGGTTCAGATATTGCCTACCATCTGCCATGGTCCACAACTTCTCATAGAGGCTGGAGTAGTTGCGGGAAAGAAGGCTACCTGTTTTGCGTCGGTGTCTACAGATCTGAAGAACGCCGGAGGAAAGTACCTGGACAAGTCGGTTGTGGTAGACGGGATGTTGGTGACTTCCCGTTTCCCAGCGGACCTACCAGATTTTTGCTGTGAAGCCCTTAAGCTTCTTGTATAGCTCTATTCTTCCACGGTGATGGCGCCAGTGGGGCATGAAGTGACGCAGGCCATGCAGAGGATGCAGTCGTCTGCTCTGACGGGAACAGACTTCTGCGAGTCTGGATGTTCCGCAAGATCTTGGAGTTCAAAGACGTCAACAGGACAAACATCCACGCAGACACTATCGCCATTGCACTTGGTCCAGTCAACCTTAACTTCGGGCATTTCTGTCTAACCTCAATTTGGAGAGTTATTTCAGCGCAGAAGGTGTTTTAATACTTTACCCTATGTGGCTGGATTTTCGACGTTTTTGCCTACCTCAAAAGGTTTATAATAAACGCGACAGACAACCTACACTCCGAGTTTTGAGAAACCCACAAAGGAATGAAGAAACTATGCCCGAAAAGAGGAAAAAACTGGCGATAATAGTCCACAGCGGCACGTTGGACCGGCTATTCTGTGCTTTCACCCTTGGTTCCACCGCAACAGCCATGGATATGGAGACGCATCTCTACTTCACTTTCTGGGGCCTGAACATGCTTGTTAAGGGAGCCATGGGAAAGGCCGGGTTACCGGCAACCTACAAACACATGGAAGAGCAGGTGAAAAAGAAGCTGAAAGAGATGAAGTATCCTACACCCTACGACATGCTCAAAAGAATGAAGGCATCAGGATTGCTGAAAATCTACGCTTGCAGTCCAACTATGGAGATGTTCGGTGTGAAGAGAGAAGATCTCATCCCTGAGGTAGACAAGATCGCTGGCGCAGCCGCCTTCCTCGACCTAGCCTCCGATGCAGACATCACCCTTCTCATCTAGTCTCCCCCTCAGCAGCGCAAGATATGAGGAAAATCACCCACCTTCCTCCCTTTTTCTATGAAACGAGCGACCCTTTGGAAGATTGAAGTTCTAGATCGACCGAGCCTCGATTATGAGAGTGCTGATGGAGAACCTCCTAAGCATTTGCGGCTTCTCGCAGAATGGTCAAAGAGCCGTCAGGTCCTGATTATCTCCACCTAACGATTCAAGGCTTTAAGTCGGCATAAAGAAATGGTGCTCCGGCCGGGATTTGAACCCGGGTCGGCGGCTTTCTTCCGATTTCAACGACGAGAGGCCGTCATACATGGTCCATTCAATGTTTAACCGGACTATACTACCGGAGCGCCATTAGTAGAAAAACTCTCAGTCCTTTAAAATCTTTGACGTAAAACTAGAAGATCAAGTTGAAAAAAAAGAAAATGGGCCTTGCCGGCTTAGTATTCTCCGTATTCTTCGTCTTCGGGCATGCCTGGTGGTTTCCCTTCCTCTTTGGGCTTGGTTGCCGCTATGACGTCATCAATCCTCAAGATCATGGAAGCTGCTTCAGCTGCGGACTTCAATGCCTGCTCTTTCACGCGTAATGGTTCTATCACACCGTTCCCGTAGGTGTCCACGACTTTTCCAGTGAAGACGTCGACTCCCATCAGGTGGCCTTTCGGTTTTTCGTGGGCTGACTTTAGTCCGACGAGTATATCGATGGGTTCGAGTCCAGCGTTTTCCGCTAGTGTTTTTGGCACGATTTCTACGGAGTCAGCAAAGGCCTCTATGGCTAGTTGCTCCCTTCCTCCAACCTTCCTTGCATAGGGACGAAGAGACTTGGCTATCTCAGATTCTATGGCGCCCCCACCTGCAACAACCTTATTGTACTCAACGACATCGCTGACGACTGACAGAGCGTCGTTCATCGCGCGCTCCGCCTCATCGACCATTCTTTCGAGGCCAGCACGAATCAGGATGCCGACTGAGCGCGGATTCTTGCATTTCTCAACGAAGATCATCTTATCCTCACCGACTTTGCGTTCTTCAACTTGCCCTGCTTTCCCCAAGTCCTTGGCCTTTAGGTCGTCAAGGTTTGTGACAACCTTTCCCCCAGTGGCCCTACCTAGTTTCTCCATGTCAGACTGTTTAACTCTACGACCAGCGAGGATTCCCTCTTTCGCTAAGAAGTGTTGAGCCATGTCATCAATACCTTTCTGACAGAACACAACATTGGCCCCAGAAGCCTTAATCTTCTTGACCATATCCTTCAACATATGAGTCTCTTTATCCAAGAAAGCCTTTATCTGTGTAGGATCTTTTATCCTAATTTCAGCGTTGAACTCTGTCTTTTCAACCTCCAGGGGACAATCGAGCAACGCGATTTTTGCGTTTTGGATTTGTTTCGGCATTCCTGCGTGTACAACTTCCTTATCAATTATTAGACCTCTGACCAGCTCAGTATCGAAAAGACTCTTGCCCTCTTTTTTGGTGATCTGAATGTGATCAATGTCTGCGACTTTCCTGTCACCCCTCTTCTCGGTGATCTGTTTTACAGCGTCGATGGCAATCTCTGCTAAGTGATCCCGTGCTCCACCAACCGCTTTACTTGCCATAGACGTCATGGCAACTTTTTTCAGGGTTTCGCGGTCTTCAAGGTCAACAGTGATTCCTACTTTTTCAAGGGTCTCCATTGCCTTTTGGGTAGCTTTTCTGTATCCGCTCACAATGACTGTGGGATGGATATTCTGTTCTAGCAACTCCTCAGCCTTTCGGAGCAGTTCTCCCGCTAGAACTACAGCAGTTGTGGTTCCGTCGCCCACTTCATCGTCCTGCGTCTTGGCGACCTCAACCATCATCTTTGCGGCTGGATGCTCAACTTCTACTTCGTCCAGTATAGCAGCGCCATCATTTGTTATTGTTATGTCCCCAAGACTGTCAATCAGCATTTTGTCCATTCCGCGGGGACCTAGAGTTGTTCTTAACACTTCAGCGATAATTCGGGCTGCCATGATGTTGTTCCTTTGGGCGTCTCTGCCACGTCGACGGGCGGTTCCTTCTTTTAGGATTAGTACCGGTTGCCCTGCTTGGGTAGTCAAATAAGCCATTTTTGATCTCCTCCTTTCATGATAAAATCTTGGTCTACCTACTGCAGTTTTCATCCTAGATATAAGTTTTTTCTGCAGTCTATTGAAGGCAGCACTATGAAATTCTCGTACCTGCCTCTTGCATGATTCTCCAGCTCACACACTCTTCAGAAGAACTCTGTTACGGCGTCCTTTCCGAAAACCTATTGAAACTAATAAACTTAAACAGAATGTAATGCCTTGTCCGGAAGTTGAAACTTGGTTGAACACCGGCTAAAGGATAGAAGAAAAATCGCACTTTTTGAAGGCGTTTTAGCTGGAGCCCTCTTCGGCACTGCAGCTGTGCTTATAAGGCTTCTTGAAGGCGTGGATGTCTTCTCCATAGCCTTTTGGCGTCTAGCCATAGCATTCCTGATTCTGGCGGCCACGATTTTCCTTTTAAAGAAACCTTTCAGCGTCAGTTTGTCCAAGAAGAATTTTTCTCAAGTTCTCTTTCTCGGACTTTTGCTCGGATTACATTTTGTGCTCTTTGCTTCAGCGGTAAAGGATACAACTATACTCAATGCTACCGTTTTGGTAAACACGACGCCCATTTGGTCATTGATGATTTCCGTTTTGATTCTCGGCGTGAAGCCCACCCGCTTGGCAGTCTTAGGTCTAATCGTTTCGGTTCTCGGCGTAAGCATAATAGCCTATGCTTATGCAGCTTCACCTGCATTCCGTCTGAACTTGAAGGGAGACCTTGAAGCTCTGCTTGCTGCACTTGCTGAGGCATTTTACCTCAGCTACGGCCGAGACACAAGGCGCAAGGTGCCTATTTTGTCTTTAATGCTCTTCATCTATATGTTATCAACCTTGGCAGTATTAGCCGCAAGCGTTCTAGTAAAATCTCCGCCAATGGTTTTCAATATCAGTCTGGAAGCTTTTCTAATACTCGTGGGGTTAGGAGTTTTGCCAACAGCCCTTGCACATACTTCGTATTTTTCTTCTCTTTCCAGTCTTAAGTCCTTTGAGACTGCAACTTTAGCTCTGTTAGAGCCTATTGCCGCAACGCTAATCGGAGTCCTTATTTTTGCCGAGATTCCCAATGCTCTTTTCATTCTGGGTGCAGTCTTTGTTTCAGGCGGCATAATCTCCGTTGCCGTACATGACTGAGGCTTTGAAACCCATGGTTCTCTGTGGATAGGGAATTCATAGGGATGTGAATCTTGGCGCAACCGTGCACGAGACACGAAACTAACGTACAATTATTGATTGACTGATCAAAATGAGCTTAAAGCTGGAAAGCAAGGGCTTGGTTTGATAGATATGCAAATGGTGACGTTAGCCTTCTTAGTACTGGCGTTCTTCTCAAGAGCTTTAACCGTAGGAAAGGTTGTGCGACAAATTTGGGAAGTTCCGTCCTATCTCCCCGTGACTTTCCTTACGGCGATCTCAATGTCTCGACCTTGGACGGTTTTTCTTCCAGCGTGCATGGCATAATCAATTGCTTCTTTCGCGATCTTTATGCCGATTCCTTCCAGCTCCTTCGCCAAAACCTTAGCAGCCGACTCGCTTACTCTAGCCGCTCCCGCTTTCTTGCATATTCTATGCATAGGCGCTATAGATAATTCGAGATTTGCCATTAAACCTCCTCCACAGCCTCTTTTTTCCTTTTAGCGAATATTTAACGCTATCGCTATTTTCGCGCCTCTCTTTTGCTGCTTACTTTTGCTTATCGAGGAGATCTTAGTTCAGTAGATTGTAATGAAAAGCCGCGATTTCCTGATGAAAGCATATTAAACAAGTCGGTGACTACTACGAAACAAACGTGGGCGTAGAATGAAATTCGTTGATGCACATATTCACCTCTCAGACCCAGAATACACCCAAAAGCACAATGACATCATGGACGATGCTAAAAAGTCAAATGTCGTTGCACTAGTTTCAAATTCCGTAGACCTCAAAACGAGCCTTCTAAGCCTCCAACTCTCCAAAGATTATCCCCACATCGTTTACCCCGCTGTTGGAATCCATCCTTGGAATGTTAAATATCTGAAACCTGATGAGGTTCAAGAGACTACCAGACTGGTTTTGCGTCAACGTAAACAAGACAGTAAGGTTGTCGCGGTGGGGGAAATCGGCCTGGATTACCAATACGCCAAGACCAAGGAACTCCAAGGTCTGCAACACGAGGTTTTCCACGAAATGCTCCGTGCCGCTGAGAAGTCGTCCTTTCCTGTGGTAATTCATTCGCGGGGGACTACTCCTGAGATAATAAAACTCCTCGATTCCTATCAGCTAAAGAAGGTTCTACTACACTGGTTCGCCCAACCCTTGACGCTGCTGCCTCAAATTGCTGATCGTGGCTACTATATCAGCGAAGGCCCACCCACCGTGTTCTCGAGCAGAATTAGAGAAGTCGTCAGGCGCGTTCCTCTGACAAATCTGCTTACCGAGACGGATGGTCCAGTTCACTACTGGGGTCTTCCGTTCAAGGGCAAGATGACCACACCCTCTTTCATTCCTCAAATCGTAACAACTATAGCCGAATTAAAGGGAAGAGACGAAAATGAAGTGGCTGATCAAATCCTCCAGAACTTCACCAACCTCTTCGAAATATCACTGGTTTAGATTAGTCCATCCTAAACGGCGTAAGTAATAAAAGCAACGAGGAAAATGGAAGTGTTACCACAAATGATTGAGGCGATATGAAAACTCTCTGAGGTGGAGGGCAGACAAGGATTTGGGGAAAGTTCGGACAGAGAAAATAAAGAGTACCGCCCACGAGCTAGTGAAAAGATTCCCCAACAGATTTACAGCCAATTTCGAAAACAACAAGGAGTCCGTGGAGGCCCTCACCCAAGTTTCTTCCAAAAAGCTGAGAAACAGAATAGCAGGCTACATAACTAGGTTACTGACCATGACTTCCCCCGCTGAAGAACCAGAATCAACAGAAGAGGAGATAGAAGGAGAAACGGAGTAATTCCTTTCAGCCCTAAGCGAAGAGTCAACAACCACCAAGAAAGGTGCTTCACCTTCGGTATCCTTATAATTAGCTCCTCATACTCTATTCCAAACAACAAGACTTGCAGAAAGGAACACGACACAATGATAATGATGGACGACTACCAGAAGGGTTGGGCTCTACGTTACCTTAGAGAAGCGAAAGCGGAATTATCCGCAGCACAAAAAACGCCGTACATGGCGTCCGGACTGATCTTGGAAGCCGTAAGAAAGGCTCAAGCCGCCATCTACTATAGTATGGGTGATCCCGTCTTCTTGGAGGCAATCGTTCATCAAACCATGAACGATAAAAAGCCCATCGACGACCCGATCTTGAGATGCCTCGTCGAGATCGAACTGACGGTACAACAAGTCGCAAAGGAGCCAGGTTCTGATCGTGAACTTATTTTCCAACAAGTGAACGAGCTTATTCAAACCGCGTCGGATATAGTGGAGCTTTTCACCGGCGAAAAGGATTAGTCATCACGTGTGTTAACTGCTAGACTGCTATAATTATTGAAACATCGTTGACATTTGTGCCTGTTGGCCCTGTCAAAACTAAGTCTTCCAACTCTGAGAAAAAGCTGTAAGAATCGTTGTTCATTAGAAGCTCAGCGGCATTTAGACCCAGCTCTTGGGCGCGAGCTATGGTCTTTCCGTCTGCTAGGGCTCCAGCAGCGTCGGTTGGACCGTCTATTCCATCCGTGCTTATGGACCCTATTGCTACACCGTTCAGGCCCTGTATCTTCAACGCAGCACCCATGGCGATCTCTTGATTTCGCCCCCCAACTCCCTTACCGACAACTGTAACTGTTGTTTCTCCCCCAACCACTATGCCAACGGGTCTCGGAAATGGCTTCCCCGTTGCCTCGATCTCTCGAGCAACTGAGGCAAACACTGTCCCTACGTGTCTTGCCTCTCCCTCTAGGCACGAGGTGAGAAAAAGCACAGTTAGACCAGCATTCTGAAGCTTGCTGTAAGCGGCTAGGCTTGCCAACCGATTATTTCCTACAACAAAGTTGTGAACCTTTTTGAATGCTTCGTCGTCTTTTTTTGGAGTCTCCGTAATCAGCCCTCTCTTGCCATCAAGCAAAACCTTCTTAACGGACTCTGGAACGCCACTCCATAGTCGATATCTTTGTAGAACCTCAATTGCGTCCTGAAATGTAGTGGAATCCGGAACTGAAGGCCCCGACGCTATAAAGCCTAAAGGGTCACCAAGCACATCCGAAAGAATCAGGTTTATAACCGTGGCTGGACACGCCCTCTTCGCTAACCAGCCTCCCTTGAAATCTGAAATATGCTTCCGCACAGTGTTAACCTCATTTATAGTAGCCCCCGAGTTTAACAGAGCCTCCGTAATCACTTGCTTGTCGTGAAGGGAGACATCACCTCTAGGAAGAGGCATCAGACTCGAACCTCCACCTGAAATGAGACAAATGACTAGATCCTTCTCATCCGCTTCGCTGACCAGATTCAGTATGTACCTTGTGCCCTTCACTCCAGCTTCATCAGGAACTGGATGACTCGCCTCTTGGAGAAGAATCCGCTTGACTCTATATTTGCCACTGTAACGAGGAACGTTGATGGCCCCACCCGTAATATAATCACTCAAAATCTCTTCTAAGGCTTCAGCCATGGAACCACTTGCCTTGCCACCACCGACCACGAATATTCTTCTGAACTTGTCCAAATCAAAAGAGCTATCATCAATTCGAAGCAGGTTCCCAGTTAACTTAATATTAGACTTGACAACGTCCTTCGGATCGGCTGCCTGTAGAGCTGCTTCAAGACCCATAAGCACAAACTTTCTTGCTTTGCGATCCAGCGGCGATCTCGCGTTAGACAGTAACTCTTCTCTGTTTATGATCTCAACCATTTCAACATCTCCTATGAGGAGACAGGTATAACGTGTTTCTAACAAACTATTGATGAACATGAAAAATTTAACGTTTTACTGGAGCGATGTTGTCCCATTGTTTCCATTCTTGAGGATTTCTTGGGAAATAACTAGATTCTTGCGCGCGCAATACAGGAGAAAAGTGATACACGCACCGGCAGAGAACATATACCTGCTCTCAGTATTTCAACTTCACGAATCCTATATGCAAGCACAGAAATGAAATAACAGGGAGTTCAATGACGTGTTTGAGCTTCTGATGTTCATCCTAGTGATAGCAACCATTATCCTCATAATACTCTATACTATATCAGGACCTTCAGCGAAGCCCCCGGATGGAAGTGGAACATCCGCGAGAAACAAGAGTTCTCCAGAAAAAGCGAGCAGTCGCAGCCACACACCGAAAA
>JGI24422J19971_10002539_pt1 | contig 11357 bp, 8 predicted proteins | sample DeeMarSWOR152_54_FD_19971 | JGI IMG/M metagenome (IMG submission 19971)
ATGTTAGCCAGAATCATCACCGCTTGATGCTGCCCACAGATCCCGGTATAGCCATGTGCAAGGGCTACCTTAGCTCCCTTCGCCTGTCTAGCGCCTGCTTCCCCGCGGAGCTGCAGCACTGCCTCGGCGACGCGTGCCATACCCGCTACACCATTCGGGTTGCCGGGAAGCACCCCTCCCGAGGGGTTCACCGGAAGCTGGCCGCCCATTTCAATCGTTCCGGAATCAACCAGCTTGCCTCCCTCGCCGCGCCCGCAAAAGCCAAGCCCCTCCATCCACAGGGGCTCTTGATAGGAATACTCCGTGGATATCTCAGCGACGTCTATCTGACTCAAAGGATCATTGATGCCCGCCATGCTGTAGGCTTTCTTGGCAGCCTTCACCATAGCATCACAATCAGCCAGTTCCCGGTCCCCCAGGTAGTGCGTCTCATAGCAGTTCGACACTCCCACTATCCATACCGGCTTCTTGGTAAGCTTTTTAGCCTTCTCCTCTGTAGTCATAACCATGGCACATGCACCATCCGATATTGGTTTGGTATCGAGGAACCTGATGGGGGATGCCAGCATCCTCGATCCGAGGACATCGTCCACCGTAATATCCATTGGTTCCTGGGCGAGAGGATTATTCTTGGCATTGCCGTGGTTCCTGACCACCGCTTTAGCGCACTGCTCAGGTGTAATGCCGTATCTGTCCATGTAGCGCCTGGCCTGCAGGGCAGCGGCTGAGGTAAAGTCCAAACCCAGCTGCCTCATGAGAATGGCATCGAAGCCAGCATTTTCAATCAGGCTCTTATCACCTTGAGATTCCTTCATATGAGACTCAACCAGGACGACCTCATGGTGGCCGGAGAGGACCTGTGCCATGGCGACGTATGCGGCGTTGATTCCATCTTCAGCTACGGTGAACTCATGCCCGAAATGCGCTCCCACAACGTGCTGGAGATTCAAGCTCGCTATCGTCCTGCCATCCCAGGCGTCCTGACAGCAAGTTACAGCTGAGTCGATGTCGGACAGGGTGAGTCCCGTCTCCTCCAGCACTTGCTTTATCGCCTCATACGCCAGCTCAGCCTCATTTACATCAGCCCTATTCGGGTGGTATTTGGTCTGGGCTACTGCCACAATCGCTACTCTTTCGGCCATATGCACCTCCTTTTCACCCTATTCAGCTGAGCCCCAATCTGGCCCATTCCCTGCCATCACGTTGTCAGTTCAGCTAGCGTCCTCGGGCAGGCAGAGCAATGGTTCCTCTTCCACCGCAGTTGCGCCCCTGCGGAACATTGAATTCATATTCTACGTCCACCAGGTGTTGATCTCCCTCAGTGTATTTCTTGACCACCTTGCCGGTCATTTTCATGGTATCGCCGGGGAAACAGGGGGTCCCAATGCGAAATGATATTTCTTTTAGCTCTCCCTCAGGCCCTGTCCAGTCGGTCAAGTACTTACCCGACAATCCACAGATGGTCGCGTTGTTCATGAAGATGTCCTTCTGGCCCACTTTCTGGGCATAGCCGCTGTCGTGATGCAGGGGGTTAAAGTCCCTGCTGGCTATAGCCCCAGCGATTACCGTGGTAGTTGTGACGTCCAGAGTTGCCGTGGGAAGCTCTTGTCCTTCCTCAACATCCTCCCAATAAAGGGGTTTCCAAGCCATCTCTACCTCCGTATTGGCTCCAGTGCCTTAGGCTCCGAAGCGATACTTCAAGACGGTGAAACTCTGGGTGCCCACCGTCTCCCCCTTTTGATTAGTGAAGGTGAAAGCCGTAGTCACGAAGTGACCATTTCCCAAGCTCGTCTTCTTCTCTGGCGACACATCGGTAACCTTATAGGTGAAGGTTATGCGGTCCCCAGGAAACACTGGCCGATAGTACTTCTGGGCCACGTTGGTGACGATTATCCCATAGAAGCCGGCTTTGTCGAGCTTCTCCAGGAACTGCTCAAAGGGATGAGGTGGCTCCTGCCGTGGAGGCCATAGTGGGGGCATAGTCCAAGTGAGCAGCATGGTGGGCGGGGCGATAATACCGCCGTACTTGCTTTTCCTGGCATATTCTTCGTCGGTATACAAGGGGTTGCCATCTTGCATCGCTTCGCACCAGTGCCTGATCATCGGCTTGCACACCTCATCGACAGCCACTCCCGGCGTTCCCTCCTGCCCAACCAAGGCCTTCAGCTCTTCATAAAATTCCAGATCCATATCCAGCGCTCCTTAGGCTAGGAATTGGTCGAACGTGATGTCATCCAGGGCATCCCACCTTCTCTAGGGGCAACGAGACCATTTCAGGCAGTACCTGCAAGGCATCTTCCCGTTCCTTGGCATCCAACTCCCACCAGTCGAAGAAGGATGTGGGATCCTGCCTCGCCGTCTGATCCATGATTGCGGCAAGATATCACGTATCCTGTCCTCTCGCTTCCAGATGTAGTACAGATCTACAAGGTCACAAGAGGTTATGATGATGGAACAATAGAAATCATAATAGGGAATCTGCCACATGGCACTGGACATAAAGAGGGATTAATCCCTAGACAGATAGCGGGTTTTCACGCCAACCAGTCAGCCGACTAGGTAGCGACGCACTGCGATGGCAGCTGCCCCGGCGCGGCTGGTGACACCCAGCTTGCGGAAGATACTGCTGACGTGGAATCTGACAGTGGAAGGGCTTACCACCAACTGCTCCGCTATTTGAGAGTTGCTCTGCCCCTCTGCGATCAGGGTCAGTACCCTGTGTTCACTCTCCGTCAGGTGGTATTCCTTCGCCATGGCTGAAGCCGCCGCAGCTTCAGCCCATGCTCCTTCGTCCCGGGAGTGCCTGCTGATTTCGCGGATGTTAACGATGATACCCTTGACAGCGGGGTGGTGGAGAAGGTTGTTAGCGACCGCATCGACCACACGCCACGTACCGTCCTTATGCCTCACACGCAACTGCACACGACTACTACTGGTGTCACCTGGAGTCTGGATCATTTTGGTGAGCCTATGGGCTGCCTTGAACATATCGTCTGGGTGAATAGGTCCAAGCGTATCCTTGCCAACAAATTCTCCCGATTCATAGCCCAGGATTCGGGCGGCGGACGGGTTCTCGTATATGACTTCTAACTCACTGCCTAGAATCACAATGCCGTCCGGAGAATTCTCAACAAGCGCTCGAAAGGTGTCTTCCTGTCTCCCAGGCGGCTCCTTGAGCCGTATGCCCTGGGTTTCTGATGCTTCTAGCTCAGCAATTCGCCGCCGCAGTGTTGCTAATTCGTGCGCAGGTGTCTCCTCCCCATGCATAAGGGATCGCAACCTCTCTATCATTTGAGTATCTACATGTTTTAGCAAGTCAGGCGGCATCTTCTTAGCCAGGCCATATAGCTCATCCGTGTCCGCATTGTTTGCGTCAAGTACCTCGGCCAAAGCCAAGATGATCTTTTGCCTCGGTGGGGGCATGACGCCGGTTTCAAGCTTACTCACGTATGCGAAGCTAATTCCTGTCTTTTGGGCTAGTTCTCTTTGGGTCATGCCTTTGGCTTTTCTCAGTTCCCTCAGCCGTTGCCCAAATGTCATCGCAGTGCCCCCTAATGCTGTACATTAATCCTACGTTTTGTTGAGCTGATTGTCAACTGCCACCAGGCTCTATACTGATTTGTGNGGGAAAGGGTAAGGTGGTAAGAACTCCAGAGCAAAAGAAGGATTAAGAAAGGAGGTCTTACCACCAGTGGCCAAGGGCCTGAGCGGGATTGACGACACAGATGCGAGTGCCATATCATCAGTACCAAGGCTAAAGAGGGACGAGGATCAGGTCAGTGCGAGTTGAAATGGGAAATCCCTGATTATACCATTGACTAGGGGCTCCGACGATTTCGCTTAAGGAGGCGTTATGGTTGGGATAGTGTCATATGGTGCTTACATACCCTGGTACCGGCTGAGCCGGGAGGAGTTCCGCAGGGCCTGGGGCGGCTTTGCCATACCTGGGGAGAGGAGTGTGGCCAACTACGATGAAGATAGCCTGACCATGGCGGTCGAGGCGTCCATCGACTGCCTGGCAGATACCGATGCCGGGACGGTGGACGGGCTTATCTTTGCCACCACTACCGCCCCTTATACCGAGAAGCAGGGCTCGGCGATAATGGCCCTGGCCCTGGACCTGCGCCGGGATGTGCGCACCGCGGACATGACCAACTCGCTACGGGCAGGGGCGACTGGGATGGCCTGGGCCAGGGATGCCATCGAGGCTGGTTCGCTCTCTAAGGTGCTAGTAGCGGCCTCGGATTGCCGCCTGGCGGGGCCGTCCAGCATGCTGGAGCAGATGCTCGGCGATGGGGCAGCGGCCCTGCTTCTGGGGAAGGATGACCTCATCGCCACCATTGAGGACAGCTACTCCATCTCCGATGAGTTTGCCGGGCTGTGGCGGGCCAGCACCGATACCTTCGTGCGTTCCTGGGAGGAGCGCATGGTGCTGGATGAGGGCTACTCCTCGGTCCTTCCCCAGGCCATCGCCGGGCTGATGAAGAAATGTGACCTGGCCCCCAAGGACTTCGCCAAGCTGGTTCTGGACCTGCCGACGGATGTGAGGCGTCCCGGGCGGGTGGCGACCCAGGCCGGATTCGAGGCGGCGCAGCTTCAGGACGGCGCTTCACTCTTCATGAGTGTAGGCATTACCGGGGTTGCCTCGGGGATGATGGGGCTGGTAGCTGCCCTGGAGGAAGCAGAGCCTGGGGACAGGATCCTCTTTGCCTGCTATGGCAACGGTGCGGATGCCCTTGTCCTGCGGGTGACTGAGGGCATAGCCAAGCTGGGCCCGCGGCGGGGGATGAAGAACCATCTGGCCTCCAAGAAGATGCTTACCAACTACGAGAAGTACCTCAAGTGGCGCAAGCTGGTGGCCGAGGGGGCGCCCTTGGGGCGGGGCCGGGATCTTACCTCCCTCTCGGCGTTGCACCGGGACAGCAGGATACTCCTCGGCTTTTACGGCAAGAAGTGTCTGCGCTGCGGCACCCCCCAGTTCTTCCAGGGGGGCGTCGGCTATCCGCCCATCCGGGTGTGCATCGCCTGCCAGGCCAAGGACCAGTTTGAGGACTACCGCTTTGCTGGCAGAAAGGGCGTGGTCTTCAGCTTCACCCAGGACAACCTGATACCGGCGATGGACCCCCCAGCGGCAGTGGCAGTGGTGGACTTCGACGGCGGAGGCCGGGCTTTCCTGGACCTGACCGACCGCGACCCGGACAAGATGGAGGTGGGGATGAAGGTGGAGCCCACCTTCCGCAAGCTGTTCTTCGACCAGGGCATCCACAACTATTTCTGGAAAATTCGACCCATAAGATGCTGAGAGCAGGAGGCGCGAGATGAGGGAGAGCATAAAGGACAAGGTCGCCATCATCGGGATGGGCTGCACCCGATTTGGGGAGCGCTGGGATGTGAGTGCTGGTGACATGATCGTGGAGGCGGCCAGCGAGGCCTTCGAGGATGCCGGGGTGGAGCCCAAGGATATCCAGGCGGCGTGGGGGGGAACCCTATGGACTGGGATGACCGGGATGACGGTGGGCCATGCCTTGAAGCTCCAGTTCATACCCATAACCCGGGTGGAGAATGCCTGCTGCAGCGGGACCGAGGCGGTGCGCAATGCCGCCTACGCTGTGGCCAGCGGGGTCTATGACCTGGTGCTGGCCGTGGGCTACGAGAAGCTGAAGGACCTCGGGTCTCCAGGGGTTCCCATGCAGCAGGGCTCGGGCACCCCCACCCAGGTGTTCCCCCAGGCGTCGGCACCGGGGCTGTTTGCCATGCTGGCCACCCGCTATTTTGCCCGCTATGGCCTGAGCCGTGAGGAGGGGAAGACCATGCTGGCCAAGATATCGGTCAAGAGCCATGATAACGGCTCCCTCAACCCCAAGGCTCACCTGCGGCGGAAGATCACGGTGGAGCAGGTGCTGGCGGCACCCATCATCGCTTGGCCGCTGGGGCTCTTCGATTGCTGTGGCACTAGCGATGGTGCGGCCGCTGCCATCCTTACCCGGGCCGACATGGCCAAGAGCTTCAAGGATGACCCTGTATACATAAAGGCGCTCCAGATCGCCGTTGGGTTTGGCGCCGGGGATATGAGTGTCGACTACGACTACACCCATATCGAGGAGACCTATCGCGCTGGCCAGGCCGCCTATGCCGAGGCGGGGGTCACCAACCCCCGCCGGCAGATCAGCCTGGCCGAGGTGCACGATTGTTTCTCTATCACCGAGGCCATCGTCATGGAGGACCTCGAGTTCAGCCCCCGGGGCAGGGTGAACGAGGACATCGAGGCCGGTACCTTCCTCCTCACTGGAGAGCTGCCGGTGCAGCCCGATGGGGGTCTCAAGTGCTTCGGCCACCCCATAGGCGCCAGCGGGGTGAGGATGCTCTATGAGTGCTACCTCCAGCTCCGGGGTAAGGCCGAGGAGCGCCAGATAAAGGACCCCAAGCTGGGACTCACCCATAACCAGGGGGGCCAGCCGCCCAGCGCTGCGGTGGCGGTGAGCATCGTGGGGCGGGATACAGGGTAGCAAGCCGCATCTCGATAGCTCTGCTTTGGCCGTCACAAGATGGCTATTTGTGGGCACGCTGCTGCCTAATGGATTCCAAACCATAGGCCAGTTGCCCGCCAGAGTGGAAGATAGGCACCAAGTCACGTTTGGGTTGTGCCAACGGATGGGCTAGAAGAGTCAAGAGCGAGGTCTTGCTTCAAAAGCTAGGCATGACCGGTGAAACTTAGTAGGAGACTGTTGAAGATATCCCTCTGTTGCATGTGAGGGGCATGGCCGTAGCCCGCAAGGATCTCCAGACGTGCCTCAGGTATAAGTTCCCTAGCTCTGAGGGCACCGCTAAGGGGGAAGTAGGGGTCATGGCGGCTCCACACAATGAGAGTGGACACCTTAAGTGCTGGCAGTTCCTCAAGGCACAACCAGTCCTTGTCCTCACTGTCCTCCTTCAGCAACCTGGGGTAGGGTTGTGGATGCCTTAGGACCTTACGCACTGCCCAAGCTGCCTTGATCAGGAAGCTTCCCCAGCGGGCCAGCCTGCTGAACCCCAGTGTATCTACCAGAACCAGCCTGCGGACCCTTTCCGGGTAACGAAGGGCAATCTCCAGACATACCCTGCCCCCCAAGGAATGTCCTACCAGAACTTGGCAACCTATACCCAGCGTCCGGATAAAGTCCTGGGTAAACTCCACGAAGTCTGACAAATAGTAACCTCTGTTGTTTCTGCCGCCTGGCCCACAGCCTATCAAGTCCGGAGCATAGAGGCAACAGCAATGGGAGAGAGCAGCAATGGTACCAAGCCAGTCCTGAGAGTCGCTGGCGAAGCCGTGCAGCAAGACCACCGTGGGACCTCTGCCCGCCTTTAGGTAATGCGCCTGATGATCTCCCAGCTTGAGCTTCAAACTTTGGATAGCGCCTTCAGCCTGCAGGTCAGTGAAAGTCTGGTAACGATTTGCCACATCGACTCTAGGAATTTGGTTCACTTTCATTAGTCACCACCCCTCTCCGCCCCGGTTACTTAAAGGATATCGTGCGACGCTGAATTATTCTCCATGCCTACGTTGGCACATTCTTCTTCCCTTGGGAAGAGACTATGTTCTATAAGATTGTTCTACAAGTGACCAGACCTATCATTGTCTACCGATTTTTGAAAGACTGTCTGCCAACTTGGCCGTGTGGATGACGTCTACCACTAGAAGTGTAGCTGTCAGCAGAAGACCAATAGCATGGTTCTCCAGAGCTTCAAGCTGTTCCAGACTTCCTGCTCCTAGTGCAACTTTGAATCTGCATCCAAGCTGAGTGTGATATAATATGCCAAAGGACTCTCCTACAGGAACCCAGGCGGATTTGGAGGAGGGTAGATCACTTAAGAAGTGCGGGCTGTAGGCTGCTCAGCCTATGGAAATGAGATGCCCCAGTGTTCAAGCCCATCAGGATTGGCAGTATGGGGATCAAGAATAGCAGTGGAGATCTAGTGTTTAGTCTAAGAAGCAGAGGACACTACGTAGTGAGGATGCTTCGACCAAATAACGTGAGGAGGGCAAAATGAATATGCCGCTGGAAGGCTATCGTGTCTTGGACTGGACTCAGTGGCAAGCAGGACCGGGCGCTGCTATGCTGCTTGGGGACCTTGGNGCCGATGTCATCAAAATAGAGGACCGNGTTANCGGCGACCCCTCACGAGGGGTAGAACAGCTAAGAGGGTTGGCAGAGGAAACTCCACGGCAAGCCTATTTNGAGTCTAACAATCGCAATAAGAGAGGGATAGCTCTGGACCTCCGCAAGGAGAAAGGAAGGGAGATTGTCTACCGGCTGGTTGAGAAATCAGATGCGTTTATCACCAACTTCCGTGAGTCGGCTGCACTTAGGTACGGGCTGGACTACGAGACTCTCTCTAAACACAACCCAAAACTCGTATACGGTATCATCTCAGGCTATGGGTTGAAGGGGCCGGATGGTGATATTCGCTCCTTCGATGGTCTGGGGCAGGCAAGATCAGGGATTATGTTCGCTTGTGACCCTGATGAACCTTACTATATCGTAGGAGGCGTCGCTGATGCGGCGGCAGGCATAATGACCGCCTTTGGTATGGTAGTAGCGCTTCTCACCCGAGAGCGGCAGGGCATTGGTCAAAAAGTTGAAGCGTCGATCTTGTCGAGCATGCTTTTTCAGCAGTGGGTCAGCTTGGGCTTTAGATTCATCAGCGGCACGGCATTGCTTCCCCAACCCAGGAATAAGGTAACAAATCCGCTCCTTAATATATATAAGTGTGCCGATGGCAAATGGATATTCCTTTTCCATGGTCAGGCAGACAGGTTTTGGCCTAACGTGTGTAGAGCCTTAGGCATCGAGGAGCTACAGAATGACCCCAGGTTCGAGAATATGTGGAAAAGACAAGAGAACAGTGAGGAATTCGTTGCCATTTTGGACAAGGTCTTTGCCACTAAGACTCGTGACCAGTGGATGAAGAGCCTACGAGAGAATGATTGCATTTGCGACAGCATTAATACTCTCGATGATCTGCTTATAGATCCACAGGTGCTAGCTAACAACTACCTCCCTGAATTTGATCATCCGACTTACGGCAAGACTCATTATGCACCCATACCCTTTGACTTAAGCAGGACCCCTGGCACTCTAAGGATTCCGGCTCCGGAGTTTGGTCAGCACACAGAGGAGGTATTGAAGGAAATCCTTGGCTATACCTGGGATGACATTTCCAGGCTGAAGGAGAACGAAGTGATCTAGTAGTTGAGACAGCTTGGTATCCAGCTATCCTCAGTTGATATCTCAATCAGGCCCAGGAAATGGCCCAGCCGGGCGGATTTGGGGATGATGTAATAGGGAGTATGCTCGCGGCTAGGTGCCTGATTTTGTTTTGTGAAGGGGGACACTATGAAAGCCGCAATTATCAAAGAGAAAGGACTCCTTTCTGTAGAGGAGGTGCCCAACCCGCAGGCAGGTGATGGGGATGTAGTCATCAGGATCAGGTATTGTGGGATCTGCGGGTCTGACATCCGCCTGTTCCATGATGGGTTCTACCCGGTGGGGCTGATAATGGGGCACGAGTTTTGTGGGACCATCTCTGAGGTTGGGCATGGTGTGGAGGGGTGGGCTGTGGGCGACCGTGTGACGGCCATGCCGGCGGTGATGTGCGGGAATTGCTACTACTGCCTGCGCGGACAGCGACACCATTGTCGCAACATCAAGATAGTGGGGGTGGATATCGAAATGCAGGGGGCCTTCGCTGAATATATTAAGGTAAAAGCAGATATGCTTCACTATCTCCCTCAGGAGGTGACGGATGAAGAGGCAGCGAATATCGAGCCATGCGCCGTTTCCTTGCGTGCAGTCAGGCGCTCCGAGATTGCAATTGGCGACTCAGCAGTAATCTTCGGTGCCGGTTCTATTGGGCTCTTTACCCTTCAGTGTGCCCAGGTGGCCGGTGCGAGTTCAGTCTATGTAGTCGAGCCGGCGCAGGGCCGAGCCAGTGCTGCCACCGCACTTGGAGCGTACCGGGTTTTTGATCCTGGGCAGTTGAACGTTCCTACTGAAGTTGGTCAGCTGACAGGGGAGGGAGCGGACATAGCCTATGTCTGCACTGCTTCACCCACTACTCTGCATCAAGCGGTGGAGACAGTGAGACGCCAAGGCAAGGTCATACTGGTGGGTGGCGGCGGGCCAGCACAGGTGGTCCCTGAGTTGTTGATGTGGAGGGAAGTCGATGTTAGAGGCTCTTATATGTACCTGGACGAGTTTGCTCTGGCGATAGAGTTGTTTAGGCAGGGAAAGGTGAAGTCTGAGGGTATGATCTCGGAGGTGATACCACTGGAGAAGATGTCACAGGTCTTCAAGGATTTAACCAAGCCGACTTCTGAGATTAAGGTCCTGGTGCAGCCAGGATGAGCTAACCGGCTCCGAACTCGTTGGGTATAGGGCTACGCGAGATGAACCAAAGAATGATACCCTGATTGCTTCAGAAATCCCCGATTTGTGGTGGCTCATCAAAGGTAGTGAGCTGTCTGGGATTCGAACCCACCACACCCTGCTTAAAAGTGATGCTTTCAAAATCTCCGCTTTTCAGGGTGTTGTCACAGCTGAAATCGGCCCAAAATCCCCTCAATTTTTAATGAATCAGGTTGACATCGGCTGAAAAATCAGGTTGACAACCCGTTCAAAAAGGCTTGAGGCCCTGAACCAGGGCCTCTGTTAATTAGTATACCACAGACTGCCAAACGCTGGCAATGTTTCGCATTAGTACACAATAATCGATCCCTTTGAGCTTAGCACCTATTGGCTGCGAGGGGGTTTGAGGGGTGGTTTGGGGCAACTCTGTCTCTCTTAATGCAACTCCCAAGCTCTTGACAAAACTAGGAGAGTTGATAGAATTTTCGCCAGGGACCCAGTCCAGCATCCCCGGAGCGATTCGCAGAGAACGAAAATGCAAGGAGGTCAAAGACGATAAGAAATCTGGAGGACACTTCCAGAGATCCAGGCTCGCTACTGTTCCGTTTGCTTTCTTTCTCGGCGAGTTTGCATCGATAACCCCGTTACGCTGGCATAAAGCCACTAGGAAGGAGTTCTCAAAATGGCAAGGAAAGTTGGCTTCATTGGTCTGGGAGACATAGGGCTACCTATGGCAAAGAGGGTGGTGGGGGGCGGATATGAGGTTACTGTCTGTGGTCACGTAAGACGGGCTCCGATTGAGGAGATGAAGAGCGTAGGGGCAAAGGAGGTCGCCAACCCAAAAGAGGTAGCCCAGGCCTCAGAGGTCACCATCATCATGGTTCAGAACGACAAGCAGGCAGAGGAGGTGATTTTTGGGCATAATGGGCTGCTGGAGGGAGCCAAAGAGGGTGATGGGATTCTTCTCAC
>JGI24422J19971_10002540_pt1 | contig 11354 bp, 16 predicted proteins | sample DeeMarSWOR152_54_FD_19971 | JGI IMG/M metagenome (IMG submission 19971)
GTTTGTGTTTTGGGGTACTGTTCGGGTTTCTGTATGGTGTTTTGGGCGCTTTTACTAGTGTTTTAGCGTGACTTTTAATGTTGTTATGCGTGACGTTTAATGTTGCCAAGCGTGACGTTTGTGCATGTTTGAGTGGCTCTGCGGGATGAGAAATTTCAAAAGAGGAAGGAGACAAGCGCTTAGCCCTTCTACTGTGCTTGTCGAAAAAGAGTTCGTGGTGGCCTTTCTTGGGGTCTGGTTTTTTCTCGGTTTCTGGTGTGATTCAGATGGATTGTTCTTCTTTGCCTAGTTGTGTGAGTAGTGCCAGGACGCGGATGCCTTTTAGTGTCAGTCGGTATTCTCTGGTGGGGTTTTTGGTTATGAGTCCGTGTTTGTTTAGTTTTTTTATGTGATAGAGTAGGTGGCCGCCGGTGAGGCTTGTGCATTGGGTGAAGTCGGCGAATCTGCTGTTCCCTTGGAATATGCTGAGCATTATCTTTAGTCTGGTGGAATGTGCAACTGGGTTTAGCACTTCGGTTTCTAGTTTTGCTGGGTTAATGTTGTTCACTATGTTGAGTTCTTCATTGGTTGCGTGGAGTGGTGATGTTAATGTGTTGAGGTCTCCGAGAAGTGAGCTGTTGATTACGACTGTTTCTGAGACTTTGTTCAGGCATGTAGTACATGCTTGGGCATTTTGGTCTGCTGCGGATTTCGCGTTGTTTTTGAGCGTCTCGAGGGTCTGTGTTAGAGCTGTGTTGGATTCTTGGATCTTTCCTGTTCGGAGTTTGTTGATGTAGGTGTTTTGGAGGTTGACGAGCCATTCCTTGCATTGGATTTCGGCTTTTGAGTCTTTTGGACAGTTGAGTGCTTTTATGGCGCTCACGGTGTTTTGGGTCATGTAGTCTACGATTATTTTCATGTAGTTTAGTGTGATATGCTTGTTTAGCTGGTGTTCGATTAGGTCGAGTCTTTGTGTGGTTTCTATTCTGAGTTTTTCTATTTCAGTTCGCAGGTCAATTAGGTCTTTGCTGACGCGCATGGTGAACACTTTTTTGTGCTATTGTTTAAGTGAGGTCAATCAGGTAACCATTTGGGTTAAATACTTTTCCGTTGTGAATGGCAACTGCAACAATCATGAAAGGAGGTTAGATTGATGGATGAAATAATAGCGTTTTGTGGGCTTGATTGCGGCAAGTGCTCAGCGTTTCTGGCAACTCAGAAGAATGATCGTGCCGAATTGGAGCGTGTGGCTGAGAAGTGGTCTGAGGGCGACACAAAGCTGACTGCTGAAGATGTTACGTGTGACGGTTGTTTGGGCGAACGGGTCTCGAAATATGCGCGTAGTGGTTGCGCGATTAGGGCTTGCGGTATGAACAAGAAGGTCAAGAACTGTGCTTACTGTGGCGAGTACAAGTGTGAGAAGATTGCGAAGTTTCTGCAGAATGCTCCAAAGGCGGCAGAGAAGCTTGATGCAATTCGTAAAAGCCTCTGAGGGATCTATTCAACAGCAAACGTTGCTGCGCTGCATCCCAGAGTTACAGTGTTGAGTCTGAAAGCCTCAAGGCTTTCTCCCAACTGCAAGTAATACTGATGTATTAGCGTTGCCGAACTTTCTGTTTCTTTTTTTCAGTTCTTCACCCTTCTTTTGAAGGTTGGCGCGAGTCTTTGGGTCGGTAATTTTCTCCAGTCTCTTGAGGTTGTCATCAATCTCTTTGATTGAGTCTTTGAGTGTTTCTTCGTTTCTTGGGTCTTCGCATTTGTGTCTTTTTTCGCAGGACAGGCATTTGACGGGGTATGTGGATTCGAGTATCTCAACTTGCTGAAGTTTCAGATTGCTAATGAGTTCTTTGATTCTGCGTCGAGTGAAGGTTGGCTTGTGGGTTTTGCCCAGTAGCGTGTCGATCTCTGCGTCCCAAGTGTGCTGTAGCAGGTTAGTTTTTTGCGCTTCAGTTTGGTTTCCATCGCAGAATTCTTCTTGGATGATGAGGTTTCCGCCAGGCTTCAATACACGTTGTATTTCGGCGAGTGCTTTTTCTATTTTGTCAATATGGTGGATCGCGTAAGCCATGGATACGGTGTCGAATGAGTTGCCGCTGAATTCTAGGGATTCGGCGTTCATCTCTAGGAGTTCGACAGGTTGGTCTTTGAATCGTTTCGCCGCGGATTCTAGGTCTTTTTTTGAGGTGTCAACTCCGACGAAGCTGTCATAGTTTTTTAGTGTTTTCATTAGGGTAGTGATGAAGTCGCCGGTGCCTGTTGCAATGTCTAGGATTTTTCCACCGGAAATCGAGCTTAGTTTGGTCCGCATTTCAACTGCGCCAGATGCTGCCAGATGTTTGGGCAGGTTCTCCAATTCAGTTTCCCTCTCCTGAGCAGACAGGTTGCTGTATAGGTTCTTAAGTTTTCATGCCCAACTTGTAGGCTCCCTTCAGAGTCTGATGTGTCGCTGAGGAAGAGAGGCATGTGAGAATGGTTTGAAGACACAAGATGAATGGTATTCTTAATAGTGTATGTTGCGACGTTCGAAATAACTTATATTTAGGGTCTTCTAGAAGGAGTGTCTTATGGAAGAGAAAAAGAGAATTGGATTGCTTACACTTGTCATTGCAGTGGCTGGAATTGTCTTTGCAGCTATCGACGCCATTGTGTCTGTGACCTACGCTGTAGTTCCATCTGAGCCATCAGGCGACTTCTTTGACCTAGTGATTAACGGCCCCATATGGTGGAAGATAAACCCGATTATCTTTGGCACTTTGATAAGTGTCGGAATCTTAGCGTTTCTGCTTGGAAGCGACCTGAAGTTCTCGGCGCACCCCGTGAAAAGCTTCTACGGATTTCTACGCATGGTTGTTACGTTTTTGATTGTTTCGTTGTCGGGATTGGGTGACATAGTTTCACAGACTTTTATTGAATGCTTCACAGGAAGGTTTCCATTTGGTTGGCTCACCTATGATTGGTGGTGGACGAGATTCATGCCTATACCGGCAATAGTAGCAGTTCTAACGGGGCACAGTGTTCCATCAGGCATTGATATGGCATTGGCATCGATTATAGGATTGATTCTGTTGAGTGTCATGTGGCTCCATTACTATGGGAAACTCAACCTCGAACGAATAAGTAACAGTTTAGGGANCATAAAAGGCTCAATCTAGTCTTCTGCTACGCGCCGATTAGAGCACTTTAGAACATCTTCGCTGCGTTCGTATTGCTATTCTNAACTTGCACTGATTGTCTCCGTTGATTATTGATTTTCCCATTTGGATCACCTCACGCTGCTGTCTCGATGCAAGCTAAGTATGGAAAGNCATGTAGTTTTGTTATTTGCGCGCAAACTGTAATAGCTGCTTCTGCTGATGATAATGTAGTGGAATTGGTTGAGACGCGAACTCCGTTTGCTAATATGGTTTATCCTGCTTTTGGCAATCTGTGGGATTCCACTCGCAGCNGCGGCTCTTTTCCATAATGTTCTGGTAATTGCAGTTTACCTTGGTATTGTTGCCCTCTACATGTACTGGTTTTATGTCAGATACTACAAAAAGAAGAAGCCGCGTTNTCCCATAGTTCCTCCAGAGGGAAAGGCAGACATTTATTCACGCGCAAACATTCCGAGACCGATACATGAGGACTTTCGNAGAATGCAGGAGAAGAAAAAAAGGTTTGCAAAGCTAGACNAGCTGAAGCGCAGAAGAAATAAGAAAAAGGTCTAGGTGCTAACAGTTCATCATTGACTGAATAAAATTCTATCTATGTGCATGCAAATCATGCCTGTTTTATTTGAAGGATGATGCGCAACACTAATGTTGGNTGAGGTGACGCGTCGAGTCATNGGTTGCGTCTGGTNGCTTGTCATGATTTACANACCTCATCTAACGTTTTCAGAAAAACGCCAATTTCCTGTAAGGTATTGTAGTGAACCAGGCTAATTCGAATCATGGTTTTCTGATTGTAAGATTCCACAGCTCTCGAATAGAAATCTTCAGCACGCGTGGCGATTCCTCCATCCGTCCACAGACGGTCGACTACTTTTTCATCAGGCTTGTTCTCTACCTTGAACGCAAAAGTCGGATCTCTTTCCGTTATGCGATCGAGATCAGTCAGTCCGTAGATTTTTATCTTTGGCATGTCAGCCAAACCTCTAAAATCATCGAACCCGTCGAGTGCTGCTCTCGACAGTGTCCTCTCGTATTTTTCAACAGCGTCCATCGCAACCTTCAAGGATCGTTTGCGTCCAGCGTAGTCAGTTAAATAGTCTTCATAGTGATTCTGAACCTGATTTGCTAGCCAAACAAAATGGCTTGTAACGCCGTGTACGGCTGCAAACATAGATTGGTCTCGGGTTCCCCATTCCCACTTGTAAGGAGGATTGTCAGGAGCTGAGGCGACCTTGTATGGCATGAGTGTGTTGAGATTGTTTTCCTTCCCGTAAAGAAAGCTTCCATGTGAACTGAAGAACTTGTATCCTGAGAACACAAGGAAATCGCAGTCCAGATCTTTGACGTCTACTGAACCATGGGCGATGTGATGAACTGCGTCAATCACAAAATAAGCACCTACTTCTTTGGCCACTTTACCAATTTCTTTGAGGGGGCTTTTTGTGCCAAGGACGTTTGAAGCAGCGGTTACCGTGACAACCTTTGTCTTTGCGTCTATCAGTTCTTGCATATGATTCATGTCGATGGTTCCTTCGTCTTTGTTCAAACGGGCAAATTTGACTTCTTTGATTCTTCGTCTTTTCTTCAGTTCTTGCCAAGGACTGATGTTAGCGTAGTGTTCGTAGTCACTTGTGACAACGTTTTCTTTGCCAGTGAGCGTCCTTCCGATGGCATAGCTTAGGTTGAAAAGTAGAGCAGTTGCTGATTCTCCAGATACAATTGTGTCTGCAGACGAAGCATTTAGTAAATCTGCTACAGCCTTTCTTCCATCGAGTACAACAGCCTCCGCTTTTTTTGACTCGTCAAAATCGGCTCCTACATTGGCGCTACAGTCGACGCGAGCTTTGGCTTCAGCCCTGCTGGCTTTCTCTACAACAAGCGTTCCAGTNCCATTATCGAGAAACGCTCTTTTATGTCCATTTAGGTCAGTTGTTGCCCGGGGGAACTTAGCCCTNATCTTTTCTAACAGGTCTGGATCAAACATACTATTCATCAACNTATGCTAGAAGCGCAACAATCAAATAAAGAGAATCTAGTTTTCGCTTTTCAGTAGCTTATANATTNTTCAATTTTGTATGGAGCTATNTCTCTTTAGGGATAAGCTTCGTAACGCATCAAATAGGATCTTCGGAATTTCAGTGAAATCAGCAACCTTGTACATCTTGCCTTTTCCCAGCGTAGCCAAATCTTCACATAGATCTGGTTTAGAATCATAATCCTCGATCATTATTACAAACAGCCTCGGATACCTCGCAGCAAGCTGCCTGGGGTCTCTTCCAATCGTGTAGTGACCATCCGTAATTATCATGCCTATTTTGTCCTCAGCCTTCACGCTGTCAAGCTCCCTTAATCCTGCCTTTAATGCTTCTTCCATGTTTGTGAGGCCCATGGCTCTCGTGTCTAGCAGATCTCCTACAAGGAATTCGAGGTTCGCCCTCTCTTTGATGCCTTTTACAACCTTGGCATTGTCATTGAAGGTCACTATTCCATAGTCCAGATGTCTCAGCTTGTATGCCAACACGCCCAAAGAGGCCGTGGCCATGGACAGCTTGTCTCCACTCATAGAGGTGCTCGCATCAATCATTAGGACAGAAGCTGTTCTCTTAAGTCGCTTGGATTGTAACGCCAGGTCTTCAGGTAAATATTCTGTTTTGTCCAGCATCTGCTCAATAGAGCTTTCAAGGTCAATCTCGCCGTCCATCCCAGGTGCATAGGGCTTCAGTTCTGTTTTTGTGGGTCTTTGAGTCGGGCCAAGGCACTGAAGGATTTTGTATATGATGGCCTTCACAGCGATTCTCTTGGCTAGATTGATCAGCCTAGGTTCCTTTACTCTCCGTTGAATTTCATAGTAGTTCTTGGCGATAGCCAGTCCGATATCGGCTTTCGTGACGCTCTTAATGCCAGTGATGCTGTTTATTTCAGCGAACAGATTCGAGAGATCATTGGAGAAAGGGTTAGAGGCTAATCCGCAGTTTGACTGGGATGAAGTCTTGCTGCAACCGCTTTCACATGGATTATTGGGCGACTCTTTTTGATTGGCTGAGCACTTTTGTAGGATCTCTTCGATCACTTGATTGACTGTTCCTCTAGTGTAGTCTCGCAATTCGATTCTGGTCGGCAGAGCCATGTAAGCTGCCTCGCTGATCGCATCTTTGTCTCTAGAGCCTAGGTTTGAGGCCAAGACCGCTATGCTTATTGCTGCTCTGACTGACGCGCCTCGCCTGACGTCTGGGTGTATCCTAGTTTCTCTTGCGACTTTCACCGCATGCCTCACAAGGCTTTGGTCAGTGATGCCTGTGTGGTTCTGCACGATGGCGATTTCCTCGTCTTCGCTTTGATATTCAAGAGACACGAGTTCAAAGCGGTCTCTGAGAGCTTCTGAGATGAGGCTGGTTCCGATGAATTCGAGAGGGTTTTGGGTTGCTATGATGATGAAGTCGTCCTCAGCTTTGATTGTTCCGATTTTGGGCACTGTGATTTTTCTTTCGTCCATTGCTGGGAGTAGTACGTTTTGGACGCCTTCGGGCATGCGGTTGAGTTCGTTTATGAATAGTATGCCGCCTTTGGTCATGGCGGTTGTGAGTGGTCCTTCGATGAAGGCGTCTTGTGTGTATCCGTTTTTGAGGACTAGAGGGGGGTCGAACCAGCCGACTAGTTTTTGTTCTGTGTAGCGTTCGTCGCCGTCTACTCGGAAGACTGGTCTTTTCAGGTGGCCTGCTATGGATGTGGCGATGATGGTTTTGCCGACGCCTACTGGTCCTTCGATGAGTAGGTGTTTGCTGGCTTTTATGGCGGCTAGAGCTTTTTGTAGCTCTTTTGTTCGACCGATCACGCCGAATTGGTTTTGGATTTTTTCTATTTCGTGTATTTTGGGTGTCCTCTCCTCTCCGGTGGCTTAAGGGATGATGGGATGGCGTGGGATTTATTTGTTGGGCTGTGGTGTGGTGCGACAGGTTTTTGTGTGTTGAGTTGCTGTTATGTGTGGCATGTTATGTGGTGAGGGTGCATGTTTGAGTTTGGTGATGTTCGGTTTAGGCCTGTTGAACATGAAGATTTGAAGCTGCTGCATGGTTGGGAGAATGATTTTGAAGTGATTATGTTTTCGAGGGGGCGTCCTTTGAATTTTGCGAGTATGGCTCAGTTGGAGAAGCAGTATGAGGAGTGGGTTAAAGATGAGACGCATTTGCATTTTATTGTGGAGCTTGTTGAGTCTGGTGAAGGAATTGGTACGGCGCGTTTGCATCTGCATGATTGGGGTAGGGTGAAGAGTGTTGAGATTGGCGCGTATATTGGTAGGAAGGAATTGTGGGGAAAGGGGTTGGGTAGGCAGATTTATTTTGGAATGTTGGAGATGGCGTTTTTTCAGTTGAATGCGGATCGCTGTGAAGCTTCGAGTATAGGGTATAACGAGCGAAGTCACAAGGCGTTGGAAGCATGTGGATTCAAGAAGATTGGTGCAGTGAGGCAGTGTGCTTTTGTGCATGGGCGAAAGTGGGATGATTACATTTTTGACCTGTTGAGGGAAGAGTATTTGGAACAGCGGATGACCTTGCTAAAGCGGATATTGGGAGACAAGACAGAGGGCTACCTCAAGAAACACTGCACCATACAAGGATACTAGACGGGCTGCTGTGGTTGCGGGAAGAGAAATTTCACAAGAAGAAGGCGCCAATTCCCTTTAACCTTCTTCTATCATGTTGGGCATGTTCTTCGGCTCTGGCTGTGTTGGTGTCGTCGTCAACCTGTTCTTGGCGACATCAACGAGCTTGGGCATTTTGCTTTGGNCCCTCTCTGAATAAACCATCACGACCATTTCATGTNTTGTCTTTACTCAAGTAGCTAATCTTTCCAGAATTGGAAACTTACCTGACCAGNCTTTTATCGGCTCTGCGCTTAGGCTCTTCTTCTCCGGGTTTTTGTAACTCTTCGCTTGTAGGAGCCTGCTCCAACTCTGGCGCAGGCGCGGGTGCACGCCATCGCCGAGACTCCTTTGATGACGCTTCCTTGTACAGCTCAACGAAGCCACAATCCCTGCAGTAAAGGGCATGCGTTCTGTCACCATACAAGTCGCCCTGCTTGAGAATTCGAAAGTCTGCACGAACCTCCCCAGACTCCATCTTTCCCCCACACTTAGGACATTCCGCGACTTCGCCTTCGTTCACGGTAGACCCTTCTCTTCAACTACAACATGGACCCTGCATTTCTAATATTGCTTTCTCGTCTGCTTATTCTGAATATTCGCATNTAACGNAATCCTAATAGGGTTTTCTCCCGAGTCATCCTCCGTTTGTGGTTTTTGTCGAAAGCATAAATTAACTCCTCGGTCAAAGACTCGAGCATATGAAGGAGGAGAATTTCATGGATGAACTAATCTACGCTTCCGCAACCGAGCTGGCGCGGGCCATTTGCTCCAAGAGAGTATCTTCTGAAGAGGTTGTGGAAGCTTACGTGGAGCGTATTGAAAAGGTGAATCCGAAACTGAACGCAGTGGTGCAACTGCTGGCTGAAGAGGCGCGTGCTCAAGCCCGCAGAGCTGATGAAGCTCTCGCAAGCGGTCACATAAAAGGACCACTTCACGGTGTGCCGGTGACGATAAAGGACAACATTGAAGTAGCAGGCGTGTGTTGCACAGGAGGCACTAAAGGAAGAGCCTCTTTCGTGCCGTCGCAGGACGCAACTGTTGTATCGCGGATGCGTGATGCTGGGGCGATCATTTTAGGCAAGACCAACATGCCAGAGTTGGGTCTCGCCTTTGAGACCGACAACCTAGTCTACGGATGCACGAACAATCCTTATGATTTATCCTGTACCCCTGGTGGCAGCAGCGGGGGTGAAGCGGCCATCATTGCAGCGGGAGGGTCGCCCTTAGGGTTGGGGAATGATATGGGAGGGAGCATTCGTTTGCCCGCGCATTTCTGCGGCGTCGCAGGCATCAAACCAACTTTTGGGAGAGTTCCTAGGACAGGTACCTTTCCTTGGCCTGGTAATTGGCTAGAGATGCTGTGGCAGAATGGACCCTTAGCCAGATTCGTTGAGGATTTGATCTTGGCACTCCCGATTATAGTCGGCGTGGATTGGAGAGATCACACGGTCGTGCCAATGCCGCTCGGTGATCCCCTGAAAGTGGATCTCAGAAGCCTGCGAGTAGCTTTTCACACGGATAATGGTATTTTATCTCCTACGCCCGAGACGGTTCAGACAGTTGAAAAAGCGGCAAAGGTGCTCTCTGATGCTGGTCTGGTTGTGGAGGAAAGTTGCCCTGAAGGCATCGAGCAGTCCTTCGAGATCTTTGCAGGTCTCGGTGCAGCAGACGGTGGCGAGAGCGTGGAAAAGCTACTTCACATGGTTGGAACCAGTGAGATGCACCCGTGGTGTCGGGCTCTTCTAGAGTTCTATCATACTCAAACTATGACGACTGCTGAGTTTTCCAGTTTAATGGTGAAATGGGCTGTGTTTAGGAGTTTCATGCTTTCTTTTATGGAGAAGTATGATGTAATTATCTGTCCGGCGTGCGCATATCCTGCTCAGCCTCATGGAACGTCCATAAAGGTTGAAATGATTCCTGGGTTTAGTTACACTATGACGTATAATTTGACTGGGTGGCCAAGTGCGGTGGTTCGTGGGGGCACTTCGCTGGAGGGCTTGCCTGTAGGTGTGCAAGTTGTGGCTCGACCGTGGCGTGAAGATGTGGCTCTCGCGGTGGCGAAACATATCGAGAATGGCTTAGGTGGTTGGCAACGTCCACGGCTTTAGGAAGAGTGTTTCTGATTATCAGCGACTTTGCATGTGACTTGCTAGAGTGATGTTGGGAGATGAGAGAGAGGAATGCCTCAAGAAACATTGCACTGTGCAAGGCTGCTGGGGTTGCGGGAAAAGGGATTTGAAAAGAAGACGGGCGCGCGCTAACAAGCATGAATCAGACCTCGGTTTCACTTGCAGACTTGGCTTCTATGACATGGTCTGGTAAGAGGTCTTCAACATTTCGTACAGCGGGGAAAGCGTATCCTCCCAAGCCGACTAGCATCCCGAAGGCTCCAGCGATTACAAACATCAGTGACATGCCGGCTCCTGGGCCAGAACCAACCAACCACTCAAACAGGGGGACCCCGCTGCCTCCTGACATCATGAATGGTTCGAAGACACGGTCAGCTAGGGAGCCAGCTAGCAGCATGGACACTGGTGCTCCGACTTGAGCGATCATTCCTCGTGCGGCAAACACGCGTCCCTGCACATCTGGGGCAACTTTGCTCTGCCAGATAGCTTGGCTGGAACCGTTGATAATGGGTATGAAGAAGATGGTGAAGAAGGCGGCTGGAATCCAGAAAATGGGGTTCCGCCCCAGCCCAATCAATAGCATACCCATTGTAACGAGGGTTAACCCAATCAGTATTCCGTGTATCCTGCGCTTTGGGCCTCCCCAAATACCAAGCACAGTGCCGCCTGCCAATCCGCCTATTCCAATAGCTGACTGCACAATTCCTAGTGCTGTTGCGTCATCTCCGGTCCGCGCTAAGACCATTGGTGCTAGAAGTGTGAAGGCGAAGGGGGCGAGCAAGTTGACGCAGAAGAATATTAGTAGTAGGGCGAGCAGGCTTTTGCGTTGATAGATGTAGCGGAAGCCGTAGGCTGACTCTGTCCATAGGTTGCCTCTGCTTTTTTGTCCTTCGCGTGTTACAGGAGGTTGTGGTACGTGTACTAGTAGTAGTGCTCCTATGGCGATTAGGAAGGTGATTATGTCGATGGTTAGGATGCCTGCTATGCCTATGGTTGTTAGCATGATGGCGGCTAGTGCTGGGGCGAAGATGTTGGATGCGAATTGGGCTGTGGAGAGCATGCCGCTTGCTCTGCCGTACTGTTTTTTGGATACCATGGTTGTGATGGCTGCTGAGTAGGCTGGAAATTGGAAGGCTCCGAAGGCGCCGGAGAAGGCTCCTGTTATGAATAGGTGCCAGATTTGTAGGTTGCCTGTTGAGTATAGGAGTAGTACAGCTATGGTGGATGTGGCTGCGGCGAGGTCGCTTAGCATCATTACGAATTTGCGGTTCCAGCGGTCGACTAATGCGCCGGCGAAGGGTGTGACTAGCAGTGTGGGAGCAAATGTGAAAAATCCGACTAAAGCTAGGGCGGTTGCCTGTTGGGTGATCTGCCATGCCCAGATTGTGAGGGCGAAGGCGGTCATTGCTGTTCCTTGCAGTGAGACTACTTGGCCTATCCAGATGATTG
>JGI24422J19971_10002544_pt1 | contig 11349 bp, 10 predicted proteins | sample DeeMarSWOR152_54_FD_19971 | JGI IMG/M metagenome (IMG submission 19971)
TTTATCAAGGTGAAGGAGGGGATCAGTATCCCTTCGGCTCACTGTAAGGTTAGAATCGTCGATCTTGATTTTTGACAAAAGAAAGTGGTAAACGAGTATCGAACGATGGGAAGCTAGGGTTCGACACCTAAACGGTGCGAAGTCACGCCCTCAGGGTCCCAGTGTGAAGCACTAAATTGATACCTCCCGAGAGCAATCACACCATTGCCCAAAAAGGCAAGAGAGATGCCCAGCGAGTCCAGGCCAATCTTTGACCCTCAAGCAAAGGGCCGACCAATGAGGGTGGCCGCCTTCATGTCAGGCTCCGGAACGAACGTGATCCGGCTTCTGGAAAGGGAAAGGGAACTGGAGAGTGAGCCTGGCGGATCTCCCTTCAGAGTCATTTTCATCTTCAGTGACCGCTCCGATGGTCGCTCGGCAGGTGAGGGAATTGCCCTTGATGCGGGAATCCCTTACTTCAGCTACGACATAAGGAGATTTCACGCGCGAAGAGGGTTAGAGAAGACCGTGGCAACCGCCAAGGGAATGGCAGCGAGAAGGGAATTTGACATGGTCGCCTCACGTCTGGTAAAGGCCTTCGAGATAGACGTCATTGCCTTAGGTGGTTATATGAGTTACCTGACGTTGGACCGATGTGTGAATGTGCACCCCGCTGATCTATCCATACTTACATCCGATGGAAAAAGGAAGTATGTTGGTGATCACGCAGTGTCCGATGCCATGGCCAGCGGAGAGACCTCCTTACGTGCTTCCACTATCTGGACCGATGCCGGGGTGGATACCGGCCCCTTGTTGATGGTCTCAGAGCCCCTCAAAGTTGAATTACCCATGCCACTTCCCGACCTACTCAAAAATCAACCCGCCTTTAAGAGAGCGGTTGAAGAACACCAGAGCCGCCTGAAAGAGGTAGGGGACTGGAAGGTCTTTTCATTGACCATTGAAATGATTGCACGGGGACGCTTTTCTCTGGACAAAAGTAACACCGTTTATGTTGATGGCGAGCTTCAGCCTAGAGGTTATAGGCTTGATCGATAAACACTGATATGAGGGCCTGATTCCGGTTCTTTCATGACTGAACTTAGCCATGAGGTTGTAATAGCTATCGAGGATCTGTGCCTCAGATTTGGAGGGCTTCAGGCCCTTGACGGCGTGAACCTTGAAGTCAAGCATATGCAGATACTTGCCGTAATTGGGCCCAACGGGGCGGGAAAGACCTGTCTGCTGAACTGTATCAATGGGTTCTATCGACCCTCTGGTGGGAAAGTGCTTTACGGAAACAGGGACTTGACGCACCTCAAGCCCCACAGGATTGCCGCACTCGGTGTAGCCAGGACATTTCAAAACATCGAACTTTACTCGGGCTTAAGTGCCCTGGATAATCTGATGGCCGCCAGGCATATCCACATGAAGCATGGCGCCCTGCTGGGGAGTGTCTTTTTCGGTCCAACGAGACGTGAGGAGATTGCCCATCGTCAGCACGTTGAGGAGATCATCGATCTGCTGGAGATGGAACCCATCAGAAAGAAGGTGGTTGCCTCCCTTCCGTATGGTCAGAGAAAGAGGGTTGATTTGGCAAGGGCGCTCTGTATGGACCCGGCTATTCTCCTCCTAGATGAGCCCATGGCCGGCATGAATGTTGAGGAAAAGGAGGATATGGCACGGTTTATTCTTGATATTTACGAACTCAAGAAAATTCCCATTGTTCTCGTGGAACACGATATGGATGTAGTTATGGATATTTCGCATAGGGTAGCTGTATTGGATTTCGGCCGCAAAATTGCCGAGGGTTTACCTCACCAGATAAAAAACGATCCGGACGTCATAAGGGCTTACTTAGGTGAGGAATGAAGATACGTTCCCGAAATTCTATGATTCAATGAAATCATAATCTTTTACCAGAAATGAGTTTATGCCAACGACATGGAATATTGGAAATTGACTATAGCTTTAGCTCTTCTTTGCTAATGCCTATCCTAAAAGAGGGCGGGGGTTTTTTGAAGTGACTAGCGAAAGGGTGCTGTCTTTTCCAGACGTATCAGTGGGGGAAACCGCAGCTCCGAGCCTGTCGAGGAGAATGCGGAGTCCCGCCGTCGGGATGCTGATACGTCGCTGAAAAGACCAACCCGGGAGCTTTGGAACTAAGGAAAAGCCCCTCCCTCTTGATACGAATTGAGGTCATACAAAGGTTTCAGCATATGTGCGGAGCTAAGCGGAGCTAGATTCTATGCACCTTGAGACACTACCTCAGGTCCTCCGAGAGAACTACAGGAAATATGGCCATGGGCGCGTTGCCATGAGGGTCAAGGACAGAGGCATATGGCACGAATTCACCTGGGAGGACTACTACCGGAGGGTTAAGCATTTCTGTCTTGGTCTTATCAGTCTCGGCCTACAGAGGGGGGACAAGGTTTCCATCCTAGGCGAAAATAAGCCAGAGTGGATCTGGGCTGAGCTCGCCGTTCAGGCGGCAGGTGGCGCAGCCGTTGGCATATTCACGGACTGCTTGCCGGCGGAAATCAAATTCTACGTCGAACATTCCGATTCCACGTTTGTTGTAGCCCATGATCAGGAACAAGTGGATAAGCTCCTTGAGATAAAGGACGATATTCCGAAGGTTAAGAAGGTCATCTACTGGGAGGCAAAGGGGCTTTGGAATTACACAGATTCCATACTTATGTCGTTCACTGAGGTCTTAGAACTAGGCCAGGATTATGAGAAAGGGCACCCGCACCTTTTTGATGAGATGGTTGATCAGGGTGCCGGTGAGGACATCGGCGCCTTCTGCTACACCTCAGGTACCACAGGTCTCCCAAAGGGGGGGATGTTAAATCAGACCTGGCTCGTTAAATCGATTGAGGCATGGGGTCACTTGGATGGCTGGTTTGGTAAGGATTATGAATATCTCTCCTTCATCCCGCCCGCCTGGATTACCGAACAGGGAATAGGTGTTGCTGCTTGTCTTCTAGGACCTATGGTCGTAAATTTTCCAGAGGAACCTGAAACGGTGCAGGAAAATCTGAGGGAAATAGGGCCTGATATCCTCTTCTTTGGCGCAAGGCTGTGGGAAAACCTGAATCGGATGGTCCAGGCCAAGATGATAGATTCCACCTTGCTCAGACGCCTCATATACCGACTTGCCCTCCCCATAGGACTTAAGGTTGCCGATTTGAAGAGCGGCAATAGAGGGGTCCCTTTGCCGTGGAAGCTACTTTACTCCCTTGCCTATCACGCTGTCTTCAGACAGCTCAGGGATAGATTAGGTCTTTCCAACGGAAAGGCCGTTTATTCTGCCGGCGCAGCGGTCAGCCCAGACATCATACGGTATTTTGGGGCCCTTGGAATAGATATACGGCTGTTCTACGGAAGCACAGAACAGGGCGTAATGACCATGCCTCGAGAAGGGGATATAAGGCCCGATACATCTGGCCCACCTGTTCCATGGGTAGAGGTTAAGCTCTCAGAGGAGGGCGAGATCCTTATCAAAAATGAATACCCATATTCCGGATATTACAAGGATCATGAGGCAACAGCCGGAAAAGTAAGAGACGGATGGTTTTACACGGGAGATTTTGGTTACCTCAATGAGGATGGCCATCTGATCGTCATCGATCGGATGGATGATCTGAAGGAGTTGGCTGGGGGAAAGAAGTTTTCTCCCCAGTACACGGAGATACGGCTACGGTTCAGCCCCTACATAAAGGATGCCCTCGTCATCGGCGGCCCCGACAAAGAATACGTGACCGCTATCATAAACATCGACCTCGATAATGTCGGCAGGTTTGCCGAAGCCCATCATATAGCCTACACCACCTTTACCGATCTGTCTCAAAAGGCAGAGGTAATAGATCTGATAAAAAAGGAGGTATTCAAGGTAAATAGCACCCTCCCAGAATGGACGAGGATTCAAAAATTCGTCAACCTCCATAAGGAATTCGACGCCGATGAAGATGAGCTAACCCGAACGAGAAAACTGAGGAGGACATTCGTGGAAGACAGGTACAAAGAACTCATAGGAGTATTGTATAGCGCCAAAGATATATTTAAGGTGGAAGCCAGCGTTACTTACAGGGATGGAAGGAAGGGAACGATTGAAACCCTAATCCACGTCAATGATCTCCAGGTGAAGCGATGATCGGATTTCTTCAGCAAGCCATAACCGGACTGATGGTTGGCAGCCTCTATGCCCTGGTAGGAGCTGCGGTGGTCCTCGTATACAAGTCTACTCACGTGGTCAGTTTGGCACACGGACAACTTGTTGCCTTTGGAGCACTGTTTTTCTGGCTCTTCTTGGGAGGCTTGGGCCTTCCCCTTTGGGTGAGCCTCATTCCTGCATTTATCCTTACAGCCCTGCTAGGCCTCATGATTGAAAGACTTACCCTCCGGCCGCTTATCGGTCAGCCCCTGTTTGCCGCCTTTTTAATGACCTTTGCTATCTTTATCCTATTAGAGGGTGTCTACGTCCTCTACCTGAAAGGTGGATCCAGGTCGCTGCCCCCCTTCTTGCCTACAGGTAATCTTGTGATTCATGGTCTCTCCATCCCGATAAATCAGCTTGTAAGCTTTTGCGTTGCAATACTGTTATTTGTCGGGCTTTCCCTTGTATTCAAGTATACAAAGCTCGGTTTGGGTATGAGGGCTACTGCCGAGGATCATCAGTTGGCCCAGAGCGCAGGCATAAAAGTGAGAAACATTTTCTCGTACATATGGATCCTCTCTGCCTTGGTGGCCGCGGTCGGCGGAATTGCCACGGCCAATGTAATGGATATTTACTACATGCTCCCCTATATTGGGATCAACGGACTAATCGTGGCCATCTGTGGTGGGCTGGATTCGCTTCTTGGTGCTCTTATGGTCGGGCTCCTGTTGGGAGTCGTTGAAAACGTTGGTGCCGGTTATCTGGATCCCCTGGTTGGTGGAGGAGTTAAGGACGTTGCCGCCTATGTCGTTCTTCTTCTCGTCCTTTTGATCAGACCCTATGGCCTATTCGGACTCGTGAGGATAGAAAGGATCTAGAGCATGAGACCCTGCGGTGTATTTGACAGGAGCTACGGACAGGATATTGCCATAGTCAGAACCTGGCAGCACTGGGTAACTCTGCTCACTGCGCTGGTCCTTCTCTACTTCTTTCCTCTGTTCGGCTCGTACTATCTGATTAGTTTCATGAACTCGCTGGCCATAAGTGTGATTGTGGTACTGGGCCTACAAATTGTAAGCGGATATTGCGGGCAGATCTCATTCGGCCAGGCAGCATTCATGGGAATCGGTGCCTACACCTCATCGATACTCACCTTGCAGTTTGGATGCCCCTTCTGGGTGGCGTTGCCCCTGTCCGGCATCATGGCTGGGGCGATTGGTATCATCGGTGGCGCGCCCTCCTTGAGAATCAAGGGTATGTATTTGGCCATGGCAACCATAGCCATTCACTTTGTCGTTATCTGGCTCATCCTTCACCTGGAAATTACCGGCTCATTTAAGGGGCTCTATCCCCCACCGCCACGGTTAGGAGGCTTTGAATTTGATACGGATGAGAGGATGTACTACATCATTATGTCCGTGATGGTAATCATGACGTATGCAGCCAGAAACTTGGTCAGGACTAAGGTGGGCAGAGCCTTTGTTGCTATCAGGGACAACGACCTTGCCGGAGAGGTAATGGGGGTCAACCTTTACTACTACAAGCTGCTTGCCTTCTTTATTTCCTGTTTCTATGCCGGAATTGCCGGTTCTCTCTGGGCACATCTCATTACCGTGGTGAACTCCGAGCAATTCACCCTGCTCCATGCCTTAGAGTACGTGGGTATGCTGATCATCGGAGGTATGGGGAGCATCCCCGGTGTATTCTTTGGGGTTCTGTTCATCCGGATCCTCAACGAGCTGGTAATGTTTACCTCCCCTGTTTTGGCCAAAACCTTCCCCTGGTTGGGGAGCTCTCCCGCTGCAGCGCTCGGCCTCATGGCCTTTGGTCTGGCGGTCATTATATTTCTGATATTTGAGCAACGAGGTCTGGCACATCGCTGGGAGGTGTTTAAGGCCTCCTATAGACTCTATCCATTCGCCTATTAAACGGAGAAAGAGAGGAGGTGGTAGCAGGCATAATCGATCGTTCGTACAACCACTGTAAACCTAATCAAGAGAAAGGGGGCATGCTATGAGAAAGGAATGCGTAGTTTTTCTCTCAATCATTCTGGCAGTCTGCGTGAGCCTCGCAACATTGAGTACGCCGGTCTTTGCCAAGGAGAAGGCCGTTTCGTACCTCAGTCTGGCAGACTACACGGGTCCCATCGCGGGTCTCAATGTTCCTGCTGATTTGGGGCTTGAGGATTATCTGAAGGACATAAACGCACAGGGCGGGGTCGAAGGCATCAAGATAAAGCTCATTGGCATTGATACCAGATATGACGTGGCCAGGGCTGTATCTGCCTACAAACGGTACAGGAGAACCCCACGATTGTTGATGGTCAACTCAATCAGCACCGGCATTGGAAAGGCCCTGGCACGGTTGATTGAACGGGATAAGAGGGCACAGCTTGTTCCTGGAGACGGGGAATTCCAGGCACACATAGGAAGGAACTTTATCTGGGGTCCCGCCTACCAGGATGCCTTTGCCGCTATGATGGACTGGGTGATGGATGACTGGAAGGCCAAGGGAAAATCTGGAGCGCCCACAGTTGGATATATTAATTGGGATAACCCTTATGGCAGGGAGCCGTTACGGGGCGGAAAGGAGTACGCTGAATCGTTGGGTATCAAAATGCTGCCCCCTGAGTTCTTCCCACCGGGCACCCTTAAGCACGATGTTTACCTAACACGACTGGCCAAGGCTGGGGCCCACTACATTTGGGCAGGCGGCGTTGATCCAACTCCAACCAACGTTGTCAGGGATGCATATGCCCTGGGGCTCACCAAGGAGATACAATTCCTGAACGGCTACTGGGGCCCCACCGCCTTAGGTATCGGGGTTCACGCCGAGGCCCTGGAGGGGACGGTGATTGTCTCCTTTTTCCAAAGGGGCACCGACGCCATGGGCAATAGGGTTCCAACAGAGCTCTGGAAGAAGTACCGCGGTTCCCTTGACAAATTCAACGAGGTTTACGGTATGGGAATGGCCTGGGGTATGACCTATGTTGCTGGCCTAAAGGCCGCCCTTGAGGCCGTGGGGTATGGCAAACTTAAGGCAGACGACATGTACAAGGCCTATCAGAGGATTACTGGCCTAGAGAGAGCCGGCGTTCAAGGTCCGTGTGCCTATGCGCCAAATTCTCGGAGGGGAAGCCTGGAAGTTAAGATCTATCGTGCAAAAGACGGGAAGATTGTCCCGATAACAGGTTGGCGAAAGGCACCTGATGCAGTAAGCCTTCACAAATTCTAGGTACTGAAAGGAGGCACAGAATGAGAATTTTCAAGGTTACGATTCTGGTTGCAATTGTTTCGGGCCTGGCGTTAGGTGCTCTTTCATGCCAGACCCTAAAATCCTTAATGGGGCCAAAGGCAACGCTCGAGATAGTTCCAGCACAACTATTTCTGTCCCCTGCGCTGATCAAGAAACCGGTCACCTTTAAGGGTACGGGATTTGACCCTAAGGAGCTGGTCACTGTGGAGATGATGCTCCCCCCGGGCCTTAAGATGAAGGGTGTGAAGGAGGGAGAGAAGACAGTTGGAATTGCTTACGGAACCGCTGATGAGAAGGGGAATTTCACTGCCGCCATGGCTCCTACCGCTACTCTGAATTGGTTTTTTCAGGTGGGGTGGACACCGCTTTTGAGGCCTAATCTAAAAGAGGCGAGGCCAATACCTCCGGGGGATTATACGATCACGGCCACGGGCTTGGATTCTGAGAGGGTTGCCACCTCGATGATGAAGATCGTTCCCCCACCGAAAAAGAAGTAGGCTATGCTCTCTTTGAACAACATAGAGGTAATCTATAGCGATGTGATATTGGTCCTTAAAGGGGTCTCTCTTGCAGTCATGAATGGCAAGATTGTGGCCCTTTTAGGGGCCAATGGGGCTGGAAAAACGACCACACTCAAGGCAATCTCCGGCCTCCTCAGGACGGAGTTGGGCGAGGTAACAGACGGCAACATTGAGTATGAGGGTAAGAGGATCGATCAAAAGAGCCCTGAGGAGATCGTGAGGTTGGGGATTGTTCAGGTAATGGAAGGCCGGCCTCTGTTCGAACAACTGAGTGTGGACGAGAACATCAAGGTAGGGGCATATTCAAGAAATGACACGACTGGAATCAAAACGGATATGGCAAACGTGTATCAATACTTCCCTATCTTAGCAGACATGCGACATAGAGTCAGTGGTTACCTCTCAGGGGGAGAGCGGCAGATGCTGGTCATGGGCAGGGGCTTGATGGCCAAGCCAACGCTCATGCTCCTCGATGAGCCGTCGCTCGGACTTGCCCCCACCATAGTGAAGGAGATTTTTAGAATTGTCGAGCTCATAAATAGTGAGAACAACACCTCCATCCTGCTCGTTGAGCAGAATGCCTCCGCTGCCCTTTCAATCTCTGATCACGCATATGTATTGGAGAACGGCAGAATTGTACTGGACGGCCCTTCCTCTAAGCTCAAGGAAAATGAGGACATCAAGGAGTTTTATCTTGGCCTGAGCCAAGTCGGCAAGAGGAAAAGCTATAGGGAAGTAAAGCACTATAAGAGACGGAAGAGGTGGCTGTCCTGATCCTATCCTTTGGCCAACCATGTTTGAAGCGGACCTCTACAATCAGGGACATCTCCTATACAGAGAGAGATTCAAGGAGTTTCTATCAAAGGAGATAATCCCCTTTTACGACCAATGGGAAAAAGAGGGGATCATCCCGAAAGCGGCCTGGAAGAAAATGGGTGCGAAGGGATATCTGTGCCCCTGGCTCGAGAAGCAATATGGAGGTGCAGGCCTTGGTCTTGAATACTCCTTCATCCTCACGGAGGAGATGGCCTATGCCGGTGTCCATGGTCTTATGGCAGGACTTCATAGTGACATTGTGGCCCCCTACATTTATAGCTTCGGAAATAATGAGCAGAAGAAACGATGGCTCCCAGGGTGTGTATCGGGCGACATAATCCTGGCCGTGGCCATGACCGAACCCGATGCCGGTTCAGATCTTTCCTCCATCAGAACCACTGCCGAAAGAGAGGGAGAAAGCTATATCATCAACGGCGAGAAGGTCTATATTTCTAATGCCTTGCTCTCTAACCTCATTGTGGTGGCCTGCAAAACAGCGTCGGAAAATGGCTCCCCTTACAGGAATATCAGCCTCATTTGTGTAGAAGAAGATTCACCGGGATTTTCGAGGGGAAGGAATTTAGAGAAGACCGGCTGGCATAGCCAGGATACAGGAGAGCTTGTATTCAGGGATTGTCAGGTGCCAGAATCCAACCGCCTGGGAGAAGAAGGCAAGGGTTTCTACTTTATGATGGAAAAGCTTCAACAGGAGAGACTCGTAAGCGCAATCATGTCTCAGGCATCAGCGGAGGGCGCATTCCAAATGACCCTCGACTATTTCAGGAAAAGGAGAAATCACAGTGAAATCTCTGGGGAGATGTCTGCTGAAGCCTCCACTATGGTGGCGATAGCCACCGACATTGAATTAGGCCGAAGCTTCCTGAATAGCCTTATCCGCGATCACCTCAAGGGAAGGGATATCATCAAAAACGTATCAATCGCGAAATGGTGGACCTCCGATATGGCAAATAGGATCATCTCCCAATGTATGGAGCTCTACGGAGATTATGGGTATCTAGAGGATCATCGCGTTGCCAGGCTCTTTAGAGACGCGAGGGCACATCCGATCTACGCTGGAACCAATGAGATCATGAAGAGGATTATCGCGAGAACACTGGGTTTGTGATGAATCTTCCTCTCACCACTGAGCAACGGGATATCCAAAAGGCAGCTAGGGAATTTGCCATGGGGGAGTTCGATCCCGAGGCCGCCTTGGAGTATGACAAAGACCAGCAGTTTCCCAAGGGCATCTGGAAGAAGGCCTGTGAGCTTGGATTCATCGGAGCCCAGTACCCCGAATGTTACGGGGGCCAGGGATGTGGCGTCTTAGAGAACGCGCTGATCGTAGAGGCCTTCTGCCGACAGGACTCCGGTATAGGAATAGCGCTGGCCCTCTCGGATTTCGGCTCTGAGTTGATCGTTCGACATGGCAAAGAGGATCAGAAAAAGCGTATTCTGCCTGCTGCAACAAATGGGGATAGCCTCATTACGCTTGCGTTATTAGAGGAAGGTTATTCCCGTGCACCACTTGCGACCACTGCGGTGAAAACCAGCCGTGACTATACCATTAATGGAACGAAGTTCTTTGTCACTCTCGGAAGCATGGCAAGTACCATGATTGTCGTGTGTCAAACGAATGCCGATGAGCCTCATGCCCAGACGGTCATTGTGCTTGAACGATATCTCCACGGAATGGAGATCTCAAGCATGGGCGAAAAGCTGGGCATGCGGATGATCCCAGTGGATCAAGTATCCTTCAGCAATGTCAAGGTTCCCCTTGAGCACGCCGTCGGCAAGGAAAATAACGGTTACAGTCTATTGCAAGACTTTTTCCATGAGGTGAGGATTGAGACTAGTGCTATGGGGGTTGGAATAGCTCAGGGAGGAGTGGACAGGGCTTTGGAATATAGCAGAAAAAGGGAGCAGTTTGGGAAACCGATCATCAGTTTCGAGGTCATAAGAAACAAACTGGCTGATATGTATCTGGAAACGGAGATGGCACGGTGTATGACCTATCAGGCAGCTCAATCCTTTGATACCGGCAAGCCCGACAGTCGAACCATTCTGGTGGCAACAATTATTGCCTCAAGGACGGCTTATAGGGCTACCTATGAGGCAGTTCAGATTCACGGTGGGTATGGTTACATGACGGAGGGTCAGATCGAGCATTTCTATCGGGATGCAAAGGCACTCAATCTCTTTTTGGAAACGGAGCAAATGCAGAGAAACATGCTTGCTGATCAGATTGCTGGTATTGGTTTAATTTGACGGTATCTTACGCCGAGGATGCGCTTTGGAGTTATTCATGAAAAAACTTGAAGGTGAGCAAGGAAATATGAAATGTGATTATTGCTTTAGCTCCGCGCATATGCTGAAACCCTTGTGTACCTTGAATTCGTATCAAGAGGGAGGGGCTTTTCATCAGTTCCAAAGCTCCCGGGCTGGCCTTTTCAGCGACGTATCAGCGGGGGATTCTTACCCCCTCCGCATTCTCCTCGGCGAGCTCGGAGCTGCGGTTTCCCCCACTGATACATCTGGAAAAGACAGCACCCTCCCGCTAGTCACTTCAGAAAACCCCTGCCCTCTTTAGGGTAGACATCAGTAAAGCGGAGCTAGGGCAAT
>JGI24422J19971_10002545_pt1 | contig 11349 bp, 10 predicted proteins | sample DeeMarSWOR152_54_FD_19971 | JGI IMG/M metagenome (IMG submission 19971)
GAAGGAAGCAATGAAGTTAGCTCGGCTAAACTACGTAGTTGGTCCTGGGCTAAAGCTTTGGTGGGAAAGAGGTAAAGTGCCCGGCTCCCTTTCTCAGCCAAAATCGCCTCCAGCACCGGCAGGTTATAGCACAGGGTCTTACCGCTGGCAGCAGGGGTGACCACCATAACATTCTTCCCCGAGTTAGCCATATTTACTGCCGCCGCTTGGTGGGTATAGAGGGGGAATAGACCGGCTCTCTTGAGCGCTGCCTCCAATGCTGGGTGTGGGGGTTTATTTAGTTCTTGGCAGCTTGGGGCTTGAGGGGGCAAATGTTCAATGTGGACGATCTGATTCTTATAGCTGGCTAAACTCTTGACGTGGTTGACAAAGGAGGTAACTTTCATCTTTAGCTCGGTTTAACAGAAGTTTCACCAGCCTGCGTCAGGGGAAAGGCATAATCTCAATCTCGTAATCCAGTATTTCTATGTCGAACTTGCTCTGGCCGATAAAGTCAACCACTCTTGATAGCACCTTGTTGACCTGTTGAGCGTCATTGCTAACGCAAGCTACCCCCAGTGTGGCTAATTGCCATAAGTCTTGATCATCGACCTCAGCTATAGCGACATTATAATTATTTCTCACCCGGGTGATGATAGACTTCAGCACCTGTCGCTTGCCCTTGAGGGACTGGTTCTCAGGCAGGCGGAGTTTTACTTTGCATACACCGAGGCTCATAAGGAGAAACCCTGATAGTCAAGTTATTTTATACTACCCAACTTGGGAGATGCAACTATCCCAGGGAAATTGGGCGGTAGTCCTGCCTGTTCCTCTTCGATCGCCTTAGGCAACTGGAGAATCCTTCGCTATGCTCAAGACGGCGTCTGTAGACCCTTCCCCTTCACAGAGTCTATCCTGAGCAAGATGAGATTCTTCCCCCGATGAATCGGGGTCAGAATGAGAGGAGGCGAAGGGTTCACGGTCAAGGTGGCAGTTAGACAAGGCTCTCCGTTCATTCAATTTCTTATGCTTTTCTGGTATAATGATTTATGGCAAGTAATTGGAGTAAAGGATGAAAATAGGAAGGCAGCATACTCTTCTTTATTTGCTCATATTAGTAGCCATAGTGTTGCTAGTGTTCGCTTTCTTGCCCAGAGGCGAGAAGGTGCCCGGGGGGAACATAGGTCAGGTAGCAGCTCTGGCCAGGGGGGAGGAGGTAACAGTAGATGGGGTGCTGATCACTCCTACTGGTCCGGTGGAAATCGAGCACGATAATGACTCGATTACCGTCTTCGATTCAGATGGGAAGACGAAGTTGATGAACTGCAAATACGCCCTAGAGTCTAGCGAAGACCTGAAAAACGCTCTTATAAGCAGGGGCGTCGCCGAAGATTCGGTTGTTCTGGATAAAATAACCTATAGTCCGCCGAGTGGTTTTAACTGGAGCGGGCTACTGATGACCCTTTTGCCGGTATTTCTTCTTGTTGGCTTATTCTGGTTTCTGCTGCGAGGTGCTCGAGGGGCAAGTAGCCAGGCTTTCAATTTTAGTCGTAGCCGGGCTCGGTTATTCAGCGGGACCAAACCTACAGTTACCTTCGCTGACGTGGCTGGAGTAGATGAAGCAAAGCAAGAACTCCAGGAGGTAGTGGAATTCCTCAAGTCTCCGGAGAAGTTCCTCTCCTTAGGGGCGCGTATCCCTAAGGGAGTGCTGCTGGTAGGTCCTCCGGGCACGGGGAAGACTCTACTCGCTCGAGCTATCGCTGGAGAGGCTGGGGTACCCTTTTTCTCCATTAGCGGCAGTGAATTTGTGGAGATGTTTGTCGGTGTTGGTGCCTCCAGGGTGAGAGACCTTTTCGATCAAGCTAAACGAAATGCCCCCTGTATTATCTTTGTTGATGAAATCGATGCTGTGGGTCGTCACCGTGGGGCAGGGCTTGGGGGAGGACACGATGAAAGAGAGCAAACCCTGAATCAAATCCTGTCGGAGATGGATGGTTTTGACACTAGCACCAATGTTATTGTCCTTTCGGCTACTAACCGACCTGATGTATTAGATCCAGCCCTGCTTCGCCCTGGCCGCTTTGATCGGCAGGTAGTTATAGACCGACCTGATATCAACGGCAGAAAGGCAATACTGGAGGTGCACGCTAAAGGCAAGCCGTTGGACGACTCTGCAAATCTTGAAACTATTGCTAAGGAAACGCCGGGCTTCAGTGGTGCTGACTTGGCTAATCTGGTTAACGAAGCAGCTATTTTAGCTGCCAGGCGCGAAAAGAAGGTTATTGGTTTGGCTGAATTTGAAGAAGCCATTGACCGGGTAATGCTTGGTCCGGAAAGGAAGAGCAGGGTGATAAGTCAGAAGGAGAAGGAGATTATTGCCTACCATGAGGCAGGGCATGCCCTGGTAGCTAAGAAGCTCCCTCACGCTGACCCAGTGCATAAGATATCGATCATCGCCCGTGGGATAGCGGGAGGCTATACCAAACAACTGCCTGCTGAGGATCGCCACCTTTACACTCCGAGCCAGCTCAAAGATATGCTGGCTACTTCGCTGGGAGGGCGTGTAGCAGAACAGATCATTTTCGGTGAGGTAAGCACGGGAGCTCAAAGCGACTTAGAGCAGGTCACCACTATTGCCCGGAGGATGGTCAAGGAGTATGGCATGAGTGACAAATTACCCCCTCGTACCTTCGGTCGACGGGAGGAGCTTGTCTTCTTGGGACGGATGGTCGATGAACAGAAGGATTACGGCGACAAGGTGGCCGATGTGATTGATGAAGAGATCGAGACACTGGTCAACAGTAGCTATGATGTAGCCAAGGATATCCTGACCAACAATGAGGCGAAGCTGAAGCAGATCGCTGAGAGGTTGATCGCCGAGGAAACTATCGAAGGTGAAGCTTTAGAGAACCTATTTAATGAACCTGTCCCTTCTACAGGGGCTAAGGTAGAGCAAGGCTAGCTTGATTGAGATAACCCAAACCCCCGTCCTTCCTGAGAAAGCAATCAACAAGGTCCGTAAGGATGCTTATGGTTGCGTAGTCACCTTCGTAGGCACAGTTCGGGGTTCATCTTGCGGTAAAAGGGTTCTCTTCCTGGAATATGATGCCTCTGCTCAGGAATTGGCGCGGCGGGAGTTACAGCGAATAGCTGAGGAGATTCAGGTGAAGTGGCAGTTAGAGGACATAGCTATACATCATAGGATGGGAAAGTTAAAGGTGGGGGAGATCACCTTCGTTGTTGCTATAGCAGCACCTCACCGCAAGGAAGCCTTTGAGGCTTGTCAATATGCTATTGACTGCTTTAAGCAAGTAGTAACTATGTGGGAAAGGGAGATCACAGAAAGTGAGCCGCATTAGGTCTGGCAAGTGCTCGGGGCTACCTCTTACGCTTTATCACGTGGTCAGCCAAGCCGACTAGAGAGCTGTGGACAGGATTACGAGGGAGTTGCTCTAGGGCAAGGCAGGCTTGAGAGCGAAACCCTTGGGCAATGTGGTAACACTCCTCGAGGACGCCAAACTTATAAACCCTCTCCATGATCAGCTTCTTCCCCCTCTCCTCGTCTTCCTCAAGTATTTCCTTTATAGAGTCGCCCTCCGGACGTTCTAGAAGGAGTATGGTAGGTAGAGTGATGATACCTTGGGATAGGTCACTGACTACAGGCTTCCCTATAATTTCCTTTCGACCGGTAAAGTCAAGGATGTCATCTACAATCTGAAAACCCATCCCCAGGTTATAGCCATAATTTTTGAGGGATTGCACTGCTTCCTCTGGGGCTTCGCTTAGCACTGCCCCTGATTCGGTAGCGGCGGAAAAGAGGGAAGCTGTCTTATCGCCAATCCTTTGGAAGTAATGCTCTCTGCTCTTGTCGAAAGGGTTGAGAGATTCATCAATCTCGCCGCTGCATATATCTATCAGGGCTTGGGCAAAGAGTCTTATCACTCGAATATTCCCTGTTTCTGCAGCCATACGGGCTGAAGCAGCAAAGAGGTAATCCCCCAAAAGCACGGCATTAAGGTTGCCCCAGAGGCGGTTTATGCTCAGTTTGCCACGACGAAGGTGGGAATTATCGACGGTGTCATCATGGACCAGGGTGGCGGTGTGTAGCAACTCTATTGCAGTGGCTATAGGGAGCAGCAAATCCAAATTATAGTGATGAAATTTGCCCGTCAGCAGAGTCAGGGCAGGGCGAATTCGCTTACCACCGTCTTGCAAAACGTGACTTAGTTGCTCTGCCATTCCAGGGGGAGCAGTTCTTGCCACCTGATTCAGTTTTTCCTCTACTTGAGCTATCTCCCGTTTAACNGGTTTGTAGATTGAAGAGAGAGTCAAAGGGCTCCTTTCCCTATTGTATATATCATAATTCGTTAACAAGGAGTATAACCTAGTCGGCTAGTTTCCTCTGCCACCATTCTCTCATCCAGCTTGGTAAACAAGGGTTCAGGGGGAGCCAGCCTCTGCCCTGGGGGCAATGGATGACCCCCCCATCCTTCTTCATCGACCTCGCCTTTAAATCCAAGAAGTTGGTGTAGTTTCTGCGAGCTAAAAGGTAAAAAGGGATGTAATAGATTCTTGAGGTAGGAGATGACCGACAGGGAGACAAAGATGGCAGTGGCACAAGCCTCTCTGTCCCTCTTAATCACCTTCCAGGGCGACTTCTCTTCCAGATAGCGATTCGTCTCTTGGGCAAGGGACATAGCTGCCTTCATCCCTTCTCTAAAATGACAGTGGTAAAGGAAATTGTCAACAGAATCAAAGGTAGATTCTGCTGTATGGAGGAGTGCATTGCTTAACCCGTCTAGTTCACCGGGGATAGGCACGCAGCCATCGAAGTGGCGGTAGGCAAAGGTGAGGACGCGATGCACCAGGTTTCCATAGGTAGCCACCAGCTCATCATTGTTGCGGCGAACAAACTCCCGCCAGGAGAAATCCGTATCTCCTGTCTCGGGCATGTTCACTGAGAGCAGGTAGCGCAACGGATCAGGGTCATAGCGTTCCAGATAATCTGGTAGCCAAACTGCCCAGTTGCGACTGGTAGAAAGCTGTCTCCCTTCAAGGGTTAGGAACTCATTTGCCGGAACGTCGTAGGGAAGGTTGAGCCCCCCATATCCCATTAGCATTGCTGGCCAGATCATGGTATGGAAGGGAATGTTATCCTTGCCGATAAAGTAATAACTTTTTGCCTCTTGTTGCCAGAAATCTCTCCATTTGTCCTTTTGGTTGCCAAGCTCGGCCCATTCCTTGGTGGCTGAGAGGTAGCCGATCACGGCTTCGAACCAGACGTAGATTCGCTTCGCTTCAAAGCCAGCCTGAGGTATTTTCACTCCCCAATCAATGTCTCGCGTGATAGCTCGATCTTTGAGACCCTCCTCAAGATAGCGCAGGGTGAAATTGAGTACATTTTGTCTCCAGTGGCTCTGCTGTTTCACCCAGGTGAGGAGATCATCCCGGAAGGCGCTTAAGCGGAGGAAGAAGTGTTCTGAATCTTTAGTCTGGGGGGTGTTGCCGCATAGTCGACAGCGTGGATCAATCAATTCGGCAGGATTAAGGGGCTTACCACATTTATCGCATTGATCGCCCCTTGCCTCTCTGGAACCGCAGTAAGGGCAACTACCCTCTATATAGCGGTCAGGCAGATAGCGTTGGCAGTGTGAACAATAAGGTAAAGGCATGCTGCCCCGATAGATGTAGCCTTTTTCCAGCAGTTTTAGAAAGAAATCTTGAACCACTCGGGAATGATTGGGAGTACCAGTAGTGGTGAATAGATCAAAGTTAATGCCCAGCCTCTCCCAGGAATGAAGGAATTCCTGATGGTATTTGGCTGCCATCTCCTGAGGCGTTCTGCCCTCTTGATCAGCGCGAATGGTTATCGGGGTGCCATGCTGGTCACTGCCGGAGACCATTATCACTTCGTTTCCCTTGGCACGGTGGTAGCGGGCAAAGATATCTGCTGGTAAGTAAGCACCAGCGATATGACCTAAGTGCAAGGAACCATTAGCATAAGGCCAGGCTACACCGATAAAAATCCTCTCTGCCAAAGTTTAGCTCCTAGGGCATTCTATCATAATTCTCCTCTGTGGGCGAACTGAAGCCAAGCTCAATAGCTCTCTTTTTGGTTATGCTGTCGCCAATGCCAATCGGGCTACTTATTGTTCCTCTGAAAGATATCCCGGTGAAGGGCAAGCGTAGCTCTTCGTCCGTTAAGCGGGTCAAGTATACTAGATAACCTGAGCTAAAATCAATGTATCAGCAAGGCATGTCTGGTGTAGAAGCTTTGACATTCGCCTTCTGCTATGCTACAGTTCACCCAGCCTTTGGAGGCACATGACACTTGTCTAATGTAAACAGGGGGTAAGCTCATGAAGCTGTTAAGAAAAACAAAGTCTCTCTGCCCGGAAGACTTGAAGGTTCTGGATGCAGAAATATGGGAAATTGATGGTCAAGTGATAATGAAAAAACATTGCCCCGAACACGGGGATTATGAGGATATTGTATGGAGTGATTATGAGGAATATGAAAGGGCTGATAGATTTAGAGATGATGGGAATGGGTTACTTGAACCGAGGGAGTCAAAGGTTGGTTGCCCATATGACTGTGGCATATGTCAAAAACATAGGTCGCACACCACTTTGCTGATCATCGATGTAACCAACAGGTGTAATTTGCGATGTCCAGTATGTTTCGCCGCTGCCAGTGCAGATGAATACATCTATGAACCAACCAAAGAACAAATAAGGGCGATTCTAGAATATGCCCAAGAGGCTAACTATCCTGTTAGGGTTAGAGGGGTTCAGCACAGCGGCGGGGAGCCGACAGTAAGAGAGGATTTGCTAGAGATAATAGGTATAGAGAAGGAGCTTGGCTATGACTATACTCTGCTGGCCACCAATGGAATAAGAATTGCCCAGGACATTGACTATTTTAAGAAGATACGCGATCTTGACGTCTACCTATATTTGCAGTTTGATGGTGTCACACCTGAACCTTATATACAAATGAGGGGTCGCGACCTATGGCCGCTAAAGCAGAAGCTTATAGAAGATGCCAGGAAGATAGGATTCAATAAAATTGTCATGGTCCCAACTCTAGCTAAAGGGATTAATGACCATCAGGTTGGCGACATGATAAGGTATGCCGCAGAAAACTCTGACATAATTAAACATCTTGTTTTTCAGCCAGTTAGCTTTACAGGAAGAACAGACTTAACTGAGCTAAGAGAAAAGAGAATAACAACCTCCGATGTTATGCGACTTTCCGAAGAGCAGACCAAGGGTGAAATTAAGAAAGGCGACTTCTTCGCCCTTTCGATGAACCATACCATGGCTAAAATGATAACCAAGGGAGGGCCACACGTAGATGCTTGTGTTCACCCTCATTGTGGGGTAATAACCCTCATCTCCTGTGAAAAAGGGAAGCTGGTTCCTGTGTCCCGCTTTGTAAACAATGAGGAATTTTACGCCAAAATGCGAAGAGTCTTGGAGCTTAACAAATCCAGGCCAAGAATGATATGGGAACTTGTGACGGGCTTCCTAAGATATGTCAGCCCCAAGCTCTGGTACCGGCTCCTACCTATTCTGACAGCTAGAAATAATAAGTCGTATCGGTCAATGACAGAGGATTGGCTTCCAGGCCACTGGCTCACAGTATCGAGCATGCACTTTATGGATCCGTATAACTTTGATGTAGACAGAGCGCAAAGCTGCTGTCTTCACTATGGAGTTCCTGACAAAGATTCAAAGGCTAGATTGATCCCCTTCTGTGCCATGAACAACATACATAGATTATCTATAGAAAAACAGTTTTCAATTCCTAGGAATAGGGAACTGGTTACCTCGCCAGAGGCAGATGCTCTTGCATCATCAAGGCCGATTAAATAGTGTTGCAGCTCTTGTGACAGCTTTTGCTTACAACGATAAATCGGCTGAAGGCTAACAAAAGGCTACAAGTCAAACTTCCGGCGTCCTAAGCCCTTTAAACCATTGGAAGGGCCTTATTGCTTCATTCTGCATTTTCATCTGCATCTTACTGGCAGGCATGATACAAAAGTCGCCTACAGCGCTTGCGGAATCTGTATTTGGCATCTTGCGGGTTTCTGCGAAGTAGTTGCGATATAGCTTTCTACTGCAGCAAGTGCGCTACACTTTTGTGTGCTTATTCCACTAAATGCTTGCACGTTCTTATTGCCTGCTTTGCGACTTCGGCAGCGATTATGACCTTCCTGCTAGCTTCTCTTTCATCACAAAGTAAATGCTGGGCCCTTGTCGCATATTGTGCTGGTGATACAAGTTGATCCGGTTGCAAATGTCGCTGATGCCGGGTGGAATACTGCGTCCCCCGTTGCGTCTATTGTTCTATGTCGCCTTCGGAGGGTAAAATATCTTGTGAGATTGCTTCACAGAATATTCGAACATTCTAAGGCGATCTAAGCGAAGGCGGACACGCTCTCGAAAATCATAATCTGGAGTTCCGTCTATTTAACAACTCGAGGATCCGAGCAAAATTCGAACCTGTGTCGGTTGAACGAAAAACCATATGTGGCGAAGTTGGCGCAACTAAGTCGGCCACGAAAGCGGCAAATCGAAACGAAGCTACCTGCGAGCGCTATTGGTGAACAGGAGGGAAAGGGGAGGCAGTCCCGAGGGAAGAAATTGCGGAGAAAGTTGGATGCTTCAAGCGAGCTAGATTTAGCCTAGGATAGCCTGCTACCGGGTGGGATAACGAATACAAACTAGGGGGTGTCAAAATGAAAGGATTAAGAGACAAGGTCGCTCTGGTAACCGGTGGAAGCTCAGGGATCGGGCGGGCTGCTTCGCTGGTGTTTGCCAGGGAAGGAGCCAAGGTTGTCATAGCGGATATCCAGGTCAACGGCGGTGAGGAGACAGTGCGGATGATCAAGGAAGCTGGCGGCGAAGCCATCTTCGTCAAGACTGACGTGTCGAAAGGGGATCAAGTCGAGGCCTTGATCAAGAAGGCTGTTGAAACCTATGGCCGGCTGGACTNTGCCTTTAACAACGCTGGCGTTGAGGCGGCACAAGCGTTGGCCCTACTGGTCGATTCCCCTGAGGAGGAATTTGATCGCCTCATCAGCATAAATCTAAAGGGCGTGTGGCTTTGCATGAAGTATGAGATCCCGGAGATGCTCAAGCAGGGTGGTGGTGCTATTGTCAATACGTCATCGGTAGCAGGTCTGGTCGGCTTTCAACTGAGTGCTCCTTACGTCGCCAGCAAACACGGTGTTGTGGGATTGACTAAAGCAGCGGCCTTGGACTATGCTAAGGCTGGCATCCGTGTAAATGCCATCTGTCCGGGCGTTACCCGCACACCATTGCTAGATGCTTTGATTGGTGGTGAGGCTGAACTTGAGGCCCAGATAGTCGGGGTGCACCCCATAGGACGCATAGCCAAACCTGAGGAGATTGCTGAGGTCGCTGTGTGGCTGTGCTCGGACAAGGCTTCCTTTGTTACTGGTCATGCTATGGCTGTGGATGGCGGCTTAGTGGCAAGTGGAGAATAATCTTATTCCTTGCCAGGGCGATAATATTTGGATAAGGAGGTGCTAAAAATGGGCAAGCTAGATGGGAAGGTGGCTTTAATCACTGGGGCTGCATCAGGAATCGGGCGAGCAACTGCTCTTCTCTTCGCCAAGGAAGGTGCTAAAGTGGCTGTCGCTGATTGTGTCCCTGCAGGAGGGCAAGAAACGGTCAGAGTGATCAAGGAAGCTGGGGGCGAGGCTAGCTTCATTGAGGCTGATGTCTCTAAAGCAGCCGATGTGGAAAGGATGGTTAAGACAACTGTGGACACCTATGGGCGAATAGACATCCTTTACAATAACGCCGGTATTCAGGGACCCTTTGCTCCTGTGACGGAACTCACGGAGGAGGATTGGGACAGTATCATCAACACTAACCTTAAGGGTGTCTTTCTTGGTTCCAAGTATGCCATCCCGGTGATGCTTAACCAAGGCGGGGGCGTCATTATCAACACTACCTCTGCGGGGGGTCTGGTGGGGATACCGGCTGTGGCTGCCTATTGCGCTTCCAAGGGAGGAGTCATCCAGCTAACTAAAGCGATGGCTTTAGAATATGCCAAGCAGAACATTCGGGTCAATTGTATTTGCCCCGGCGGAACTGAAACGCCAATGATGGAGCCCTGGATACCAGTTGATGCGGCAGCTCGAGAAGCTTTTATGCAGGCGCTGCCTGCGGGGAGGACGATACAGCCAGAGGAAATCGCTAGAGCTGTTCTCTTCCTAGCATGTGATGACTCCTCATCTGTCATTGGATCAGTCTTGGTAGTCGATCGTGGCTGGACTGTGGGGTGAAAAAGCTGGGAAGTGCCGAGGGTTCAAATTGATAGGGTTTTTGCCAAAAAGAAGCATGGTAGAGATGTAGAGGAAGTCCCTATGCCAAAGAAAGTCCCTCTAGAATCAGAAGGGTTCAATCCATTCGGTGAACTAATAGGCTTGGATTTTGTCAAATGTGAGAGGGGATACAGTCAATGCGTTTTAGAAGTAAATGAACGATTGCTGAACCCTCACAAAGTTCTGCATGGAGGCGTTATTTACTCAATGGCGGACACCGGTATGGGTGGGGCGCTCTATTCTTATTTGGACGATGATGAGCTATGTGCCACCATAGAGATTAAGATAGTCTATTTCAAGGCAGTGACATCTGGCACCCTGACCTGCGATACAAAAATTGTTCACAGAAGTAAAAGAATTGCCGTCCTGGAATCAGAAATAATAAAGGATGGGCACCTCGTTGCCAAGGCGATGGGAACCTTTTCTATATTTAGAGTCAAGGGAGATTGAATGTGTCTAGTAGTTGAAGACCGCTCCTATGGCGGAACGCTGTCTAGCACACCATAGAAGGTTCATGCCTTACGACACGTCGCAAACACTTGGAGCGCTTCTAAGCCCAGCCCCGTGGATTTGAAGAGGGCTAGGGCAGCAACAGAGGCAAGAATCACTTGGTTCCAAGTCACAAAATACAGTAGAGCTGAGTAATTCATTAAGGAGGTAAGTGGCAGTGGTCAAAGAGATGCTACTAATCAAAAGAAAGGAAGGTCTTTCGAGAGAGGAGTTCTCCCAGCAGTACGAGGAGGTGCATGCGCCACTAATACTGAAGCGTTGTCCTACCATCAAGAGATATGTGCGAAACTATATTGCCAGTACCCTGGGCGCTGAAGAACCGGATTTCGACTGCATCACCGAGGTTTGGTACGACGATATGGAGGGATTTAGAGCGCTAGGCAAATTCTATAACTCGGAGGCTGGCAAAGTAATACGTGACAGCGAGGAGAGCTTCATGGATGGAAGCAAGCTTGTCGTCCTCCTTGTTGACGAGAAGGTCTCAAAGTAATCAGATTACT
>JGI24422J19971_10002546_pt1 | contig 11343 bp, 14 predicted proteins | sample DeeMarSWOR152_54_FD_19971 | JGI IMG/M metagenome (IMG submission 19971)
GTTCTTATAGTACTCCTCTCGGCTTCTTACATCCACTATCAAATTCATTAATCTCACCTTGGTATAATACTGCTATTCCTTGACTGTCATATTATAATTTGCCCCAACTCCTCCAAGCGCACAAATTAATCAGACATAGTTCTTAACGCCAAACTGCGCGCGCGCATTTTATTTAAAGCGTAGCCTTCTTTTTCTGTTGCTTTTGTGAAACTTTGGGTTGAAGCGTCTTCCACTCCTTTATCAGAATCTTATAGAAGCTGTCCTCCTCTTCTATGTTATCGAATCGATCTGCCGCCTCTGCCAGTTTTTGTGCAATTATGTGGTAGCACAAGTGACCCTTATCGAATTTGAAGTAGAAGTCTTCGCAGGAGCAAAAGTCAGCGGCGGGCATAACTAGGTATTCGCGTTCTCTGCCGACTACGATCCAAACAACTCTGCCGCTCGGCTTGAAGACGTACTTTTTTATTCTTCGCTCCTTTACTGTTTCCCAAGCTTTTGCGAATCGTGGGCCGAATGCAGCAGATAANCGTGTGAGGTGGCCNCTGGTCACTTGACCTTCTGTTTCAATTTGTTTGCAGACCTCATTGAGCGCGTTGTTGTCTGATGTTTTTTCCATGAATTCTCTCCTGCATGTTTCTATGTGAAGGTTGTCTCATTTTTATGTATCTAACGATATGTCGACAATTCACCCTTGAGCTGAGAAGAGCTGGAGTGAAGATTTAAAAGTTAGTGTGAACTGGAAATACGAGTAAAAGGAAGCAAGACGGCTTGTCCCCTCATAAACTTCGGAAAACTCGAAAAAGGAGAGCTTCGAGAACCCATGGCTACGGAAGAGTTGGACAGCACAGGGGAGGTGGGAAAAGGGGAGGCCGTGGAAAAGCGGGTTTTCATAAGCATAGGTGGACCTATGTGGTAAAGCACGAGCCTAATTACTTCGGGAAGAGGGGATTTACGTCACCGCGAAGTCTAGGTCAAAAGATTCACGTGATCAACGTGGGAAAGTTGGACAAACTAGTGGAAAGCTTAGCCGCGGAAGAACAGCTGAAAAAGAAAGGGAAGAAATCTCTCTTGGATCTCGACGAGCTGGGATACGACAAACTCTTAGGGGCAGGCAATGTTACCCAGCCTATTCTCGTCAAGGTTGCGTCTCATTCTGAGAGAGCAGCAAAAAAAGTGCAAGAAGCTGGTGGCCAAATCCTTATGGTGAATGAGCAGCTCACTGAGACCAAAAACTAATTACTTTGGACCATTATTGGGCTTGTGGATGGCGGGCTAGGGGAGACACATGGCTGGTAGATTTCTGGAATTGTTCAGGCCTCTTTCAAGAATCATGCCTGAAGTCAAGCCGCCGGAGCGCAGAATAGGATTTAACGAAAAGGTTTTTTGGACTGCTCTGGCCCTCGCACTCTACCTCGTCATGAGTGAGGTGCCGCTTTACGGCATAGGATTGGGTGGAGAAGACCCCTTCCGCTACCTTAGAGTAATTTTTGCCTCTCGCCGAGGGTCCTTAATGGAGTTGGGGATCGGCCCAATCGTAACTGCAGGGCTCATAATTCAACTTCTCGCTGGATCTGGGATGGTGAGCGCTGACTTTTCCAATCCTGCAGATCGGGCTCTTTTCACTGTCGCTAGCAAAGTTTTCTCAATCATTTTCATTGGGTTTCAAGCTTCTGCCTACATAATCGGGGGAGTTTTCCAAGTTACAGATGTGAGAGTGTCCATCATAATCTTCATTCAATTGTTGGTCGCTGGGTTAGTGTTGATGCTTCTTGATGAATTGGTACAAAAGGGATGGGGAATCGGAAGCGGAATCAGCCTGTTTATCATGGCAGGAGTGGCGCAAACCATCCTGTGGACCAGTATCGCCCCAACTCCTCCTGTGGGAGATGGTAACAGCTTCGGAGCTTTGATCGCACTTTCCCAAACGGTTTTAAGAGGAGATCCCCTGTCGAAAGCTCTAGTTCGGGAAGGGAATTTGCCTTCCATGCTAGGCTTTTTCACTACGATAGCCGTTTTTCTAATTGTGATCTACTTTGAGGGAGTCAGGGTTGAGCTTCCCATAGCCTATGCTGGCTATCGTGGATTTCGCGGTCGATATCCAATAAAGCTTCTTTATGTTTCCAACTTGCCTGTGATTTTTGCTGCGGCTCTTTTCGCAAACGTTTACTTTTTTTCCCAACTTCTTTGGAGCAATTACAATCGAAACAACACGAACTTCTGGTTAAACCTTCTCGGTCAGTATCAGACCGTGACTGAGGGGGGACAAACCTCGATTGAACCTATAAATGGCCTTGTGTATTATGTGATCTCCCCTCGAAACCTAACGGAAGTTATGGAAAACCCGGCGAGAGCTTTGATATTCACGGGTATCATGGTAGCGTTCTGCATCGTATTCTCCATCACGTGGCTCGAGGTTGGCGGCTTAGGTCCGAGAACTGTGGCGAAGCAACTCGTTGATTCCGGGATGCAGATTCCAGGGTTTCGAAGATCCCAGAGACCTATAGAGCTTCTTCTGAAGCGTTACATTCCAGTGGTCGCGATACTTGGAGGCGTCGTAGTGGGATTAATTGCTTCAGTGGCAGATTTCTTTGGGGTTTTCGGATCAGGCATGGGCGTTCTGTTGTCTGTGGGCATCCTCTACCAATATTATCAGCTTCTGATGCGAGAGCGGGTTTCAGAGATGTATCCAGCCCTTCGCTCTCTTCTAGGAGGATAACATTTGGGTCAAGTTGTAGTTGTAACGGGAATACCTGGAACGGGCAAAACAACGGTTTGCAATGAGCTGTTGAAGCTTACTGAGGCAGCTGGGAGAAATCTTGCAGTGATAAACTTTGGGACCGTCATGGTAGAGCTTTCGGATAAGAGTGATAAGTCCCTCCACAGGGACGAGCTACGGAAGTCGAAGCTGTCTTTCCAACGTGATCTGCAGTTTGAAGCGGCAAAGATAATTTCTGAGAGGGCAATGAACGCTGAGGGAGACGTTGTCGTGGACACGCACATGGCAATAAAAACTTCGGAAGGATATTGGGCTGGTCTTCCCCTGCCAGTGTTGAAGCTTTTGAAGCCGAGTATGTTCGTTCTAGTCGAGGCCGAGCCTCATGACGTGCTCTCTCGAAGATTTGGAGACAAAACTCGCAGAAGAGATAAGGCCTTGAAAAGTGAAGTAGCAGAGGAGCTTGTTTTTTCACGACTTATGGCTGCTGCCTGCTCAGTCATGACTGGCGCATCGGTGAAAATTGTTAAAAACCCGAGTGGCAAACAAGTTGAAGCAGCTGAAGAGGTTCTAAAAGCGTTGAGGTGATTGCATGCTTCCCGAATGGTTGGCGATCCGTCCGGCTTCAACAATCTTCGTCGTATGTGTCTCATTGCTTCTCGCATTCCTGAGCACCTCGATCAACCGTCTTTTCACCGATAAAGAGAAACTCAAACAAGTTAGGGCTTGGAAACGTGAGATTGACGCTTGGACGTCTGATCGTATCAAGGCGATGCGGAGCGGTGACCAAGAGTTGCTTAAGAAAGTTAAGAAAAAAGAAAGACACATTAAACAACTTCAAGCCAAGATGGTTTCGCAGTCGGCCTCACAAATGAAAGTGCTACCCATAACTATGGTCCTGTTTTTTGTCATCTGGGGCTTCATAACCGGCAGATTTCTCTACTGGCCCCTGTTTGACACCCCTTTTAGCGTTTCGGTAACCGTTGCCTACCTCCCATGGTTTGACGGTACTCTTCCCTTAGATTTCTTCTCGTGGTACCTCATTTGTTCTATGTTGTTTGGAGTCCTCTTTTCACGCGTGTTCGGCTTGGGGATGGGGGCTACCGACTAAATGCCCAAGCCCTCCCTGCGTACGAGAAGTCGGAAACGCCGCTCTGTCCGCCTGCCAGGGGGACGTCGTAAGACCCATTATAGACATGAAAAAGCCACTGTTTCATCTTGCACCAGATGTGGCCAGCCCCTCGCAGGGGTTCCCCGCTCAACGCCATCTGAGCTTCGCAAGCTTACCGCGAGTCAAAAAAGACTGAACCGCGTGTACGGCGGCCAACTTTGCCATAACTGCGTCAGAGAGTTGCTGAAGCAGGCGGTAAGGAGTACCTAGGCATGACCGAGAAGGGGCGGAAACGGAGGAGAATTGTGATATGTGTGACCGGAATGTCCGGGTGTGGCAAGAGCACTTTGGCCAGAAGGCTAGCTAAAAAGTATGGGCTAAAGTATTTTTCCGGCGGAGACATGTTAAAGGCCATGGCCGTCAAAAGCGGTTACAAGCCGCGTGGCAAGGGATGGTGGGAGACAAAAGAGGGGAGGAGTTTTCTTCAGCAGAGGACGAGGAACTACGAATTTGACAATAGAGTTGATGAGGAGTTGATGAAATTGGCGAAGCGGGGAAACGTTGTCTTGGACAGCTGGACAATGCCTTGGCTCCTAAAGGAAAACGCCTTTAAAGTGTGGCTGGAAGTCTCCCCGAATGAAAGGGCAAAGAGACTTGCAAGGAGAGACAGGATCAGCGTCAAAGAAGCCCTCAGCGTTCTTGATGAAAAAGACGGCAAAACCAAGAGAATCTACAAGAAGCTCTACGGTTTTGATCTTGGAGAAGATTTTTCCCCCTTCGATTTGATACTTGACACGAATTTGCTGGAGTCTGGCGAAGTTTTCCAAGCGTTGTGCATGGTGATTGATCGCCTCGTGTTGGGGAGACGTTGATAAGCTATAAATATGCTTGATGATTTCTACTTTCAAAGCTATGAGGGATCTTGTTGCCGGCGATTGAAGTTGGAAGAATATGCGTAAAGATTGCGGGTAGAGAGGCTGGACAGAAATGTGTGGTCGTGGATCTGATTGACAAGAATTTTGTTCTTGTCACGGGGCCTCCGAAGATCACTGGTGTAAAGAGGAGAAGAGTTAACGTAAACCATATTGAACCGACTGAGAAGAAGATTAAGATTAAGCGGGGAGATGGTGACGAAGAGATTTCGTCCGCGATTGATTCGGGCACCAAGAGTTTTCTTCAGGAATCCGTTAAAATTAAGCTTTAGTTTGATCCGTCTCTTGTTCTAGGTCAATCGTTTTTCTATAAACCTTTCTTGTGCTCTCTCTTCGCATGTCAGATTTCGGTTCTACCTGTCCCGGGCGCATTATTTTCTGTCACGGTAGAGATAGGGCATTCAACACTGAAACCATGAGTTGAAGCGTGTCCAAGCAGTCAAAACAACGCGCGCGTTGGTGGGTTAGAGGGAGTGCGTGCTCAGGCTCGAGAGAAGTCGCGTAGGTGAGATTGTCTCGGCGGTTCCAGTGTTTCTAGCTTTCTGTGAGATTGTATTGTCGATTAACGCAGTCAACCTTCTCCTTCTGAAAAAGTTTCCGTAACGCTTTAAAAACAGTTTTCTCCGGCTTTCCAACTTTAGCCGCAATTTCCTGCAAGGTCATGGGAACGCCAGACTCCTTCAATAACGAAACAATTGCCTCATCAAGCTTCGCCACTTTTGTCACCGAGACTTGGATAGATCAAAAGAAGTATATTAGACTTGGTCTTGGCATCCTACATACATGTTGAAGTATTTTCAGTGAATTATCAATCAATACCCTAGCTTCATAAAGCTTTTTTCTTTTTTCAATATCAATTCAAATGGTGTATCATATGAGCGAAAAGAAACTTCACTATGGAGTGCGCCTGACGGTGGATCAACTGAAGTATCTGAAGAGCGTTCAGAACCCTTCACAGTGGATAAGAAAAGCAGTTGATGAAAAGCGAAAGCGTGAAGAGAAGAAACGTGGATTTAAATGATAAGCTGACCTGAAGATTATATGCTTACGGTCTGTGGAAGAGGAAGTTCCCATAGGCGCATGGGCGTCAGAACCGAGTCGACCCCCCAACACGCTCAAGCGTTTGCGCACACGCGCACGGCGACTCAAGGTTCTTTGGGTCTCCTCCTCCACAGAAGGCGAGGCCAGAAAAACGTTAATTACTGAAATTATTTGCCCAGAATCAGCACATAAAACTTGTTGTACAAACGTTTTTTGCGGTTTTTTGCCCTTCAGCCAACGTGTACACACAAAATTGAGGAAAAAGGAAGAGGTTGAAGGCGACGGATTGTCAACTTAGACGCCGCGTGCATGTTTATACGCACACGGAAATCGCACGATCTCACTTTTTCTCACGGTCTCTAGTGATCGCATCAATACGTTTTGTGCAAAAACACAGAGGCTTTCAGTTGTCTCTTGCGAATTACCTGCGATATATCGAGCAGACAGGCCCCTGTGCGTGGAAAAAGAGAAATAGGTTCTATGAGGGGTAGTGTATGTATTAGGGAGGTGAGTTTGAAGAATGGAAGAAGCTACGGAGGCTGATACGATTAGTACAGGTAAGGAGTATGCGGGTTCTCCCGCTCCATTTGTGTCTGTGCTGATGCTGTTTCTAGTGTTTCTAATGTTGGCTATTGTTGCTCTTCCGTATCCTGTTTTGGCTGGTGTGTTCGGGTTTGTCGCATTAATTTCTGTGGTGTTTTTGCCGTTCACCGTGGCAATCAACAAAGAGTGGGAGGAGGCAATTATCTTACGTTTCGGGAAGTTTCAGAGGCTTGTAGGTTCTGGTTTCTTCTTTAAGTGGCCATTCGCCGAAAGTTTTCTGAAGCAAGATATGCGAATTATTACTTTGGATGTTGCGCGGCAGGAGGTCATGACTAAGGATAACATTAGTGTTAGCGTTGATGCCGTGGTGTTTATGAAGGTGGTGAATACAAAAGACAGCCTTGTCAACATTCAGAATGTGTGGAACAGCGTTATGAAATATGCACAAACGACGATGCGCGATGTTGTGGGAGATGTGGAGCTTGACGAGTTATTGGCGCGGCGAGATGAAGTTGCCGAGAAGATTGAGAGAATTGTGGAGAGAGAGACGAAGGACTGGGGTGTAGATATTATCTCAGTTAATTTACAGAACGTCGAGCTGCCTGAGGACATGAAACGTGTGATTGCACGGCAGGCCGAAGCTGAGCGGGAGAAGCGGGCTGTGATCATTAAGAGTGAGGGTGAATTGACGGCAGCTGGAAATTTACAGGAGGCAGTGCAGAAAATGAGCAATCGAGCAATGTATCTACGGACACTGTCGAGCTTAGAGGACATCAGTTACGACCAGAGTAACACAATCGTGTTTGCGATGCCGATGGACATTGTGAGGGGAGAAATTATGGGACTATCCGCATTCGCTACAGCAAGCAAAGCGGAGAAACTTGTACAACCAAAAGAGGGAAAGACCAAAAAATAGCCAAACTGGCGGAAGAATGCGACCACACGCCAACATAGTGCATGCGCTGTTATCCTGCTCTTCCTTGGAAGGCTATACCATCTCAGATGCGCGTGCAACCATGAGCTCTTTCGAGGCCCTTGTTAGGTAGCGTCATCCCAGCTCTCGAAGCGATAATACAAGCGTCGCGCCGCGTGCGCATCCCATTGGGTCTATTCACCTCGTTTTCTGACGAAGCGAATGTTTCTCGCTCTTTCGGTACTCAAGGTGAAACCGGAGATTTTGTTTTGGTGGTCGCGGATGAAATGAATTGTAGCGTAGCTGACTTTGAACATGTCGCCAAGTGTGGGAGACAAAGGTTTTTTGGGGGCATTCTTGTGTCTAAAATACAGTTTTCCATCTTTCAGCACTAGTTTATGAGTGAATTGTAGTTCGTCGCTGTGGTAATCGCCTACATACTCTTCCAGCTCCGCAAGAGTTGGAGCCGCAACCTGAATGTTTTCATAGGTGACAGGCCTTTCGCCCTCCACCTTCACGCGCATCAGCAGGGGCTCATTCTGTTGTTGCCTTTCAAATCTCACGTCTGTATCGAATAACGCGCCTACTGATTTGAAGTGAGTCTTGGTTAAAGGGGCAATTTGAAAGTCGGTGTCAAACAGATTTACCGTTAGTTTGTCATCTTTGAGAGACACTTCGCAGATGGTGCCAGTCTTTGGGTCTCGGAAGGTGCCAATTTTGTCTTTGAGGTCCTGTGGAGAGAGTTCAATGAATTCGGCTTTCTGCTCCTTGAACTGTTTGGCGAGGTAGAGGTCAGCTACTTGTTTGCAGAGTTTGGTCGGGTTGACGGTGCTAAGATTGGCGAGACAGATGACAGAGAGCTTTTGCTCTGGAAAACGAATCATCTGCGCTCTGAAGCCCGCAAAGCTCCCTCCGTGGCTGATTAGTCTGAGACCTCTGTAATCGCCTACTGCTAGTCCGAAAGCGTAATTCAGTTTTTCACCGTTGTTGAGCATTCCAGGTGTCAGTAGCTGATTGATTAAACCTTTTCCACCCACTCTGTTGTGGTAAAAATTTTGGTCCCAGAGAAATAGATCTTCTATCGTGGTGAAAACACCGCCGTCGCCAACCATGTCAAGAGTGGTCATGCGTATTTTGTAGCCGCCGTTTTCTCGGGGAGAATAGCCAGCGGCCCTGTTCTTTACAATCATCCTGTGGTCATCGTGAAAATGGGTGGTTTTCATACCTAAGCGTTTGAAAATGTGTTCTTCCGCGAACTCACGCAGGGACTTGCCGCTGACTCTTGTAACAATTATTGACAGCAAGAGGTATCCAGAGTTGCTGTATAAGTACTCGTCTCCCGGTTTGAAGTTGAGTTCCTTCTGTCGCGTCAGCATCTCGAGCGCCTCTTTATCCGTATAGTAGTCCTGATCGCTCATACCTGCTAATTCCATTAGCTCGAGGTAGTCACGGATGCCGCTGGTGTGGTGAATGAGGTGGTGGATTGTGATGGGGCTTTCGTATTCTGGCATTTCCGGTAGGTACTTGCGTACATCATCATTCAGGGATAGTTTTCCTTGTTCCGCCAACAGGATAATGCACGTCGCTGTAAACTGTTTGGATGTGGAGGCGATGCGGAAGACCGTGGTGGAAGAAATCGGAATGGTGTGTTCCAGATTGGCCATTCCGTAGCCGCGTTGGTATACGAGTTGGCCATCTTTGATGATTCCCAGGGCGCATCCTGGCGAGTCTGGCTTGTCCCACTCAGCGAACAATTCGTCTACTCTGCCCGTTAGAGCGTTCATAACTGCCTAGGAGTCACAGGATCACAGAAATAGATTTTGTTATTCGATTTCGTTGATTCTTCGGAATTCTGTGCGCACGCATTTTAACCCGACTGCCCAACAGGAAACAACCAGCCAGCAGTTAGTGGACGACCAATTATCGGCTTCTAATAGAAGGCCAAAAACTGTGGATTTAAGTCAAGATACTTTTGCATGCATGCATGTGAGTGATTTTTTGTGGTTAAAGAAGGAAGGTCATTTGCGTTTGCAGAATAGTTTGTGTCCATCCATTTCTGTGACGTATTGGAAGCCCGCTTCAATTAGTTTGCGCGCGAACGAACTATTAACCTTGTTTTCAGTGTGTTTTTCGATGACTATGCATTTGCCTTATCCAGAGAAGAACCGTGTATAAGCTCAGCAGACTAACCAACACAATAATGATAATGCTCCATTCGCCAATCCAAAATGGGTTCTCTTCGTAAAAAGGAAAAAGAATGTAAGGTGAAGTTTCATGAGTCCACATGTCAAAGAATATGTGAGATACTCCTCCAATGAGACAACATGAATAAATCGTCTTGAAAGAGTATCTCACTTTTTTGGGAAAAAACCTGAAAAACCTATAAACCCTAAAGATGGTTTTGTCAAGCTTTCTTTCAGTTACATAAACAATTAGACTTAACACAACTGGATAGATTGTTAGGACGAAGAAGTAGCTATGCCAAAGCCCATGATTCATATGTTTTTCTGTCAGGAAATAATACAATAACTCAAGATCAACAGAAGTAGATGAGAAGAGTAGTGCTGTAATGTCGAAGTTTTCCGGTCGTCTAAAATGCAGTGGAGCAATGGCTAAGAAATGGAATGGATTTGCAGGCAAGTGAATTCACCTAAGACCTACGCTTTTTCACCCAAGTCCATTACCAAGCGTTCATAGATCCAGCAGCACAGGATGGTGCCAATCCCTGCTCCCATAATTATGTCTTTTATAGAATCCATGGGATAGTTGAAGTAGGATGGGTCTGGATTGACATAGATGTCTAAAGTTTCTATGATTTCCCATCCAAGTGCTATGGTCAGTAGCACCGCGAACATGAAGGGCCACATGAGTCTTCGGTCCCAACCCAAGAATCTTTCTAGAGCAAATGGTACAATCAAGGCTCCCAAAAGCCAGGGAGAGACGATGTGAGTCCATGTGTCAACGTAGCCTTGAGCAGGCTTGCCAGTTGTAGGATTGATGAAATTTGGGTTCAAATACCAGCCGTAGTGTTGACTGGCATTTTGAAATGAAATGGCAAAGAGCCCCAGGACAACGAGGTAGATGAGGTAGTATTTGTTCAACATGGTGTATTGTTGCTTTTGTTTTCCAACCATGTAGAGTATAGTGTGGATTGCTATGAGTGAGTATGCTGCAATGGATGCCCAACGCACTCCAGGGCCTGAGCTTATAACTAGAAACGAATCGATGGGTCTTGTGACGACGAATCCGATATACATGTGAAGGTAGTTAGGTGTTTCTTCCCAGGTTGATTTGGGAAAGAGGATGTACCAAATGAATGCGAGAACAATTATTAGGACGGAGAAGAAGAGAACGGGAGCCCAACGCTTGAATTCTTGGCGCAAGTTTATTCACCAAGTCTTAACGCACTTTCTCTATTTCTTAGTTCTCGACATATAACTTATTCTTTAAGTGTTGGAATTTGGGTTGCGAGTACGATGCCTCGATAAAAAATGCGTGCGCATACGGTCTTTTGGGAGCTCATGATTGGTTGTCCATTAACCGTTGGTTACCCGTTCACTGTTGGTTGGTTGGATTAAAATTTAATCCCCAAACCCAAACCCAAGTACGCGTGTGTGTACCCGTACCCGAATGAGTGGTCAGTCCCTCACACGCAGGCAGTCACCCTCGCTCGCCTGTTCTCTCATCACTACCCTCGAGAAGTTAGTGTTTTGAGGAATACGCGCGCGCAGTGGTTCCAGGGACAATGTTTACCTTCTCGTTGGGCTTAATCTGGATAATCAACCTAGCTTCCGCATACTTCAGCTATAGGGCTCTCCAAGGAGCCTAAGTGACTTGGCAGCCAAGTCTATAACACTGTTTGTATCCTGGTGTTTGTACTACGTGGTTAGCTGGCGGACCGAGAGCGACGCGCGCTGTACTTTACAGAAAATCCCATCTCCCGCCATCAACGAGAAGAGTTTTTCCCGTGATGAAACTTGAGTCATCACTAGCGAAAAAGATAACGGCATTCGCGATGTCTTCAGGTCTGCCAATCCTGCCCAAGGATGACACTTTTTTCCTATCTTCTATTAGCTTCCTGTACTCTTCA
>JGI24422J19971_10002548_pt1 | contig 11341 bp, 9 predicted proteins | sample DeeMarSWOR152_54_FD_19971 | JGI IMG/M metagenome (IMG submission 19971)
CAAAGGCTGATAGGGCCAGTATGGCAGTCAGCCTGGAGGTACGGGTGCCGCTCTTAGATCATCGTGTTGTGGAGTACACCGCAAAACTACCAGAGGGCTGAAATATAGAAATGGCACCGGGAAACATCTATTGAAGAAACTTCTTGCCAGGTATATACCTACTGAGTTATTTGAAAGACCAAAGATGGGTTTTGGTGTGCCTATTGATAGCTGGTTTCGCGGTGATCTGAAACCCCTTCTTTTGGATTATCTTTCCCCCGAACATCTGAGAAAAGAGGGATTGCTGGACCAAACCGTGGTTGAAGAAACAATAAGGGAACATCTCTCCGGGCAATCCAACCATCAATATCGTCTGTGGGCCCTTTTGATGTGGGAGATGTGGAGAGAGAGGTGGCACTTACAATGAAGATCTTGATTACAGGTGGTGCAGGGTTCATAGGCTCCCACCTGGCAGACAGGCTCCTGGAGATGGGAGATGAGGTCTTTGTGGTGGATGATCTGTCCACTGGAAGCCTCAAGAATGTCGAACAACATCAGGACCAAGAAAGATTTCATCTAGTAGTAGACACGATCCTGAACGAGGCAGTTATGAATGAGCTGGTGTTCAAGTGCGATCAGATCTATCATATGGCTGCAGCCGTGGGCGTAAAGCTCATCATGAATCGGCCGGTTGAGACACTTGAGACAAACGTGAAGGGTACCGAGATGGTTCTTATGCTCGCCAATCGGTATAAAAAAAAGCTGCTTATTGCCTCAAGCAGTGAGGTCTACGGTAAGGTCATGGACGGAGAGAATACCCAGCTGCTTTTAGAGGATACGGATTTTCTTATGGGTTCCACCACAAAGCGACGCTGGGCGTATGCCTGTTCCAAGGCCCTGGATGAATTCCTGGCCCTGGCCTACTATGAGGAAAAAAAGCTGCCAGTTATTATTGCCCGGCTATTTAATACGGTTGGACCAAGGCAGACCGGGCAATACGGAATGGTCATCCCCAACTTTGTCCAGAATGCCCTTATTGGAAAGCCTGTTACAGTATATGGTGACGGCTCCCAATCCAGGAGTTTTACCTATATTGGAGACGTCATCGATGCACTGACAAAGCTTATGGCCGAACCTAGGGCTGTGGGGCAGATCTTTAATGTAGGCAATGCAGAGGAGGTGACTATTAGGGATCTTGCCCTGATGGTCAAGGAGATGACAGGAAGCTCATCTGAAATAGTATACATCCCCTATGAAAAGGCCTACGGACCTGGCTACGAGGACATGCAGAGGCGTTGCCCGGATATCACCAGAGTGAAGAATCTTATTCATTTTGAGCCCAAGACAGATCTCAACGGTATCATTCAGAGTGTGATTGATTACTATAAAAAATGAGTCCATTTCTTCTATATACCTTTGCCTTTTTTGCCTCCTTTTTGTTCTCTGTAGTCTTAACCCCCCTGGTAAAACACCTGTCTATCAAGGGAGATTTTGTGGCCAGACCCAGGGACGACAGGTGGCACAAGAAACCAACCGGCCTTTTAGGAGGGGTGAGCATCTTCTTCAGCCTGATGGTGGTCTGGCAGCTGACCTCTTTTGTATCTGGGTATCATACCTCAATAAGGCCCCTTTTACCCCTTGCCCTAGGTGGCATGGCTGTCTTTCTTCTTGGCCTGGTTGATGACCTTTTTGAGATCAATCCCCAACACAAACTGGTGGGTCAGGTAATTATTGCCGCTGTGCTGGTCATTTTTGGCTTTCAGGTAAACTGGTTCGAGTCCATGACAGCCAATCTGGTGATAAGCATCTTCTGGATCGTGGGCATTACCAACGCCTTTAATCTTTTAGATAATATGGATGGATTATCCGCAGGTGTCGCCTTTATTGCAGGCCTTTTTCTATTTTTGTCGCAGGTTTCCTCAGGAGCCGGGAGTATTGTTCCGGCAGTCCTTTTTCTATCGGTATACCTTGGATCTCTATTGGGATTTCTGATCTACAATTTTTATCCCGCCTCCATTTTCATGGGTGACTCTGGGAGCCTCTTTATTGGATTTCTTATGGCTGGACTGACTACCGAGGCCTCAGGATTGATGATGCGCGGCCGATCGGGCCACCTGGTATCTGTGTTGGCCATTCCTATCCTGATCCTGTTAATACCGATCCTTGATACCGCGTTTGTAAGCCTGATGAGGAAGCTTTCTGGTCGCCCCATTTCCGTGGGCGGACGTGATCACTCCTCTCACAGGATGGTAGGTATCGGGTTTTCCGAGAGGAGTGCTGTGTTGATACTTTATGGTTTTGCTGCTGTGTCTGGCCTTCTGGCCATGACGACTGCCCGGCTTTCTTTAGGAGTGAGTCTGGTCCTTGTTGCAATTTATCTTCTTTTTCTCATCTTTTTCTGGATAACCCTGGCAAGGGTCAAGGTATATCCAGAAGAATCTATCCTTTCTGGGGCCAAAGAAGGGAAGCTCACCCCTCTCTTAATCGGGATAACCTACAAGAGAAGGCTGTTCGAGGTGCTGCTGGATCTCATTCTCATTCCACTGGCCTACTGGTCTTCTTACCTGCTGAGGTTTGAAAGCTCTGTCTATGGTGCAAATTTTCCCATCTTTCTCAAATCATTACCCATTGTCGTGGCATGCCAGCTTTTTTGCTTTTTTCTTTTCGGTGTGTATCGAGGTATATGGGAATATGTGGGGATGAGGGATGTGATCACCTATGTCAAGGCCATCACAGCCGGCACAGTTTTATCCGTCCTGATTAACCTAGGGATTTATCGCTTCATAAGCTTTTCTCGCACAGTGTTTGTCATCTACTGGATGATTTTGTTTGTGCTTGTGATTGCGTGCCGTTTTTCGTACCGTCTCATCGGTGAAGCTACCCCTAAAGACACCATGAAGGGAGGGAAAAAGACACTTATCTATGGTGCCGGAGCAGGCGGCCAACTGGTTATGCAGGAAATCGAACGGAACAAGAACTTGGGGCTGGCCCTGGTAGGGTTTATCGATGATGATATTGGAAAGCGGAAGAGGCGATTTCTGGGATATCCCGTGTTTGGAGGAAAGGATTGTCTGAATGAAATCGTAGATAAGTATCAAATCTCCGAGGTGGTTATTTCATTCCGGAATATGGACAGGATTGCCCTGAATTCCCTGAAAAAAGGCTGCACCGCGCTAGGTGTGAATTTGAGCCACCTTAAGATATTCATTGACTGATTCAGGATGCATCCATGAGGTACTAGTATGGGGACGGTTGAGGCAATAAAAAAGCCGGGCGAGGATACCTCATCAAGATTTTCATCGGCCCTGGAAGGGCTATCTTCAAGTCTTGAAGGGCTGTAGTATGGCGTATCTTACTCCCAGATGGTTGGCAGCATATGGATATCTCCTGATTGTTCTGATCGTAACTCCATACCTTCCGTTATTGATTCAGTGTGCTTCTTCAAGGTGGCCTGCAAAATCGATCTCTGGTTTCGTATTAGGTGTTGAAATCTCCATAGGAGTTCTTCTGATAATTTTGGCAGGTGCTATCTTTCTTTATAACAGACGGAAATTCCTCTTTTTTGTCCTCGCAATAGGCGGATTAATAATTTTTGCCACTCTCTTCTATCTTGTGATTCCAAACCCGTATGAGTTAACCCACTTGCCAGAGTACGCGATCCTGGCCGTCTTGATATTCCACACGATTAAAGAAACAGGGAGGGGAGGAAGAGAAAAGGCAAACGAAGCCTACTTTTACTTTCGATCTGCTATGATTACCGGTGCCCTTGGTACAATCGATGAGCTCTATCAGGGGATTCTACCTTTGCGGTATTTTACCTGGTATGATATTTTTCTGAATGGAGTAGGTGGCCTTCTGGGCTTGACCATTTACTGGGGAGTCAATAGAGAGTGAAGGGGAACTTGATCCTTTTCAGGGCGATATAATTAGGAGGTAATTACAGTTGGTCATTATCCCGGCGGTAGATATCAAGGGAGGTAGGTGCGTAAGATTAGAGCAGGGTTTGATGAACAGGGAGACCATATTCTCTGATTGCCCGGAAGAGATGGCCTTACAGTGGGAGAGGAAAGGTGCAACGAGATTGCATCTTGTTGACCTGGATGGGGCTGTTCAAGGGAAACCCCTTAATAAGCGGGCTGTAAAAAATGTGGTGGATACGGTTTCTATCCCGGTGCAATTAGGCGGTGGCATTAGAAACCTCGATACCATACAAGAGTATATTAATCTTGGTGTTGACAAGATTATCATAGGTACGGCTTCGCATAAGAATCCATACCTGGTAGAGATAGCATGTAAGAGGTATCCAGGTAGAATTATGGTAGCTATTGATTCAAAGGATAATTATGTGGCGATAGAAGGTTGGACAGCGCAAACGGGTACTGCATCTATTGATCTCGCAAGGAGATTTGAAGATATGGGAGTCGACTCTATTATCTATACAGATATAAAAAGGGATGGAATGAAAACAGGCCCGAATATAGATGCCATAAGGGAATTTGCAAGGGCCATAAAGATGCCTGTTATAGCAGCGGGGGGAATATCATCAATTAAAGATATAGAGGATATAGCAAGATTAGAGGAGGACGGTCTAACCGGGATAATAACAGGAAGGGCACTCTACGATGGATCAGTGAAACTGGAAGAAGCTATTAGTATGCTAAAGAAGAGAGGCGATTAAAATCAAAAATATTCATAATTTTATTGACATTATGAATAAAAACTCTTATTTTATAAGTTTAATATTTAGAACAACAATCCCATGGCCTTATATGATAATATACTTGTTGATTTAAAAAAGTCAATAAAAGACCAGGACAAAGCAAGACTTTCCGTATTAAGAGGGCTAAAATCTGCAATCAAAAATAAACAGGTTGAATTACGCGAGGAACTTACCGATGATCAGATTAGGGGAGTGATATCATCAGAGATGAAGAAGAGGAAGGAGGCAATAGAGAAATTCGGTCAGGGTTTACGTCAAGATCTTGTGGAAAAAGAGGAGAAAGAGTTAGGGATCTTATTCGGCTATTTGCCTCCCCAGTTATCAATCGAAGAAATCAAAGGAGTAGTAACCCAGGCAATTGAGGAAATCTCGGCCAGTGGCCCAAAAGACTTGGGGAGGGTTATGAAGTCTGTGATGCCCAAGTTGGCAGGGAGGGCTGATGGCCGTGAAGTCAACAGGATAGCTCGAGAACTATTGAGTTAGGGAGATAGGGTTTAATCCTTTAAAACCCACATGGTAGAACACTCACTTAGGGTACTCGAATACTACCGGCTGCTCAATATCTTATCAAATTACGCTGCTTCTCCCCTAGGTCATTCAGACTGTCTGTCACTTAAGCCGCTGAAAGAACTGGAACCTATCAAGGCTGAGCAGAGGTTGGTCTCAGAGATGAAGGAACTTCTGCTCACTAAAGGCTTTATCTCTTTATCGAGCCTGGTTGATCTCAGGCCAGTCTTGAAGAAAGCCGGCAAAAAGGGCGCTTATCTCGAACCAAAAGAGCTTTTGTCCTTTGACAATCTAATAAGGATATCTAATCAGGTAAAGAATTGGATATGTGAGGCAAGAGACGTATGCCCTTCCTTGAGGAATATACTTGACAACATCCCCGCATGTCGTGAGCTCGCTGAGGAGATTAGAAGGTCAATAACCGAGGATGGAGGGATATCTGATCTTGCAAGTCCATTGCTTGCGAGCATAAGATCCCAGAGGGTAGCCTTAAGAAGGATTGTAGAGAAAAAGCTACATGATATTTTGAGCGGGCCTGAATTTGACGATGATAACCTTGTATCAGTGAGAGATGGACGCTATGTTGTTTCTATCAAAACTGATAGGAAAAATTGTATTAAGGGGATTATCCATGGTTACTCCAGGAGCCAGTCCACATGCTTTATGGAACCACTGACAGTTGTGGAGGAAAACAATCATTTAGTTGAATTGACAGAAACGGAACGGGAAGAGGAGAGAAGGGTTTTAGAAAGACTTACAGAGCTTGTATCTGATGCTTCACCTGAGCTCCTTACCTGTTTAGAGATTATGGGAAGGAGTGATGGCATTTTTGCGAGGGCACAATTCAGTAGGGCTATAGGGGGTATAAGCCCTATTATTACCTCTGAAAAGGCTATTTATCTTTTGGATGCCTTGAACCCTATACTCCTTTCCCTTTCTCTTGATTCCCCCAAAGGGGGCAAAACAGGAAATACAGAAAGGGTAGTCCCCATAGAAATTAAGATAGATGATGAAAGAAGCATCCTTATAATTTCAGGCCCTAACAGGGGCGGAAAGACCGTGGCATTAAAGACACTTGGTCTGTTGGCACTTATGTCTCAGGCTGGCATGCATATCCCCGCCAAGGAGGGAAGCCAGCTGGGTGTTTTTGATAACATACTGGCCGAGATCGGAGATGACCAGGACATATCAGCCGGATTAAGTACATTCTCTGCCCGAATGGAACATCTAAAGGAGATTGTAGATCAGGCAGCTGAGAATTCTCTGGTAATCCTGGATGAACTTGGAACAGGTACAGATCCAGATGAGGGTACCTCATTGGCTATGGCTACCCTGGACTACCTCTCGGAGAGGGGTTCCCTGAGTGCAATCTCTACACACTATCAAAAATTAAAAAGATATGCGCTGATTAACAAAAAGGCCCAGAATGCATCTGTGGAGTTTGATTACGAAAGTAGTAGCCCTACATTTAGATTACTCACCGGCATGCCAGGGGTAAGTCATGCCATTGAGGTAGCCCAGGAGATAGGGCTCAAACCTGAGATAATCAATAAGGCTGCAACGTACCTGGGTAAAGACAGGGGAAGAGCTGATTTGGTAATGGAAGATCTTGCTAAGATGATGGAGGAAGTGAAAGAGGAGAAAGAGGCTGTTACCGTTGCCAGACAAGAATACGTGTTATCCAAAAAGAGGTTAGATGAGGAGCAGGAGAGATTGAATGAACAACTGACTGAGATGCTGATCCAAAAAGAACAGGTGGCAGACAGACTTTTATCTGAGGCAAAAAGGGAGTTTGGTGAGGCGGTAAGATATCTAAGAGAAAAGGGACCAGATGGTCAGCTTGAGGCAACCCAGAGATATTCCCGGGCAAAAGCAGATTTGATGGATGCCATGGCAGGGCTAAAAGGGGAAAAGAAGTCAGCGAATCATATTTCCATTACTGTTGGACAGCCTGTCTATCACAAGAAATCGAAAAAGACAGGCTTGGTTGTTGGTATGGATGAGCACTCCTCAAGGGTCCAGATTATGATAGGAAAAGTGAAATTCACCGTTGATTCATCTGAGTTGATTCCAGGATCAAAGGGATCCTCTCAACAGGAGGAGGATCAGGAAAAGGGAAAACAATGGTCTGTATCAAGCCCATCCCCGGATAAAAGAGAGTTAAACCTCATTGGTTACACTGTTGCTGATGCCCTTCCCCTCGTGGACAGGATTATAGATCAGGCCGTGGTTCACGGATATACAAGAGTAAAAATAATTCATGGCATTGGGTCTGGGATCTTAAAAAAGGCTATCAGAGAACACCTACAGGAAAATTTTTATGTGAAGGATTTTATCTCTGGAGGCAGGGACAGGGGCAGTGATGGTATCACAATAGTTGAGCTCTAAAGGTGAGTGAAGTGCGCCCAAGTTATGGATAGGCACTTAAATCATGGATTTTTCAGATGCCAAAGAACAGGTAAAGAAGGCAGCGGATATTGTTGAGCTCATCGGACAGTATGTGGATCTAAAGAAGAGGGGGCAGAATCATATTGGCCTGTGTCCCTTTCATTCTGAAAGATCACCTTCCTTTACCGTTAACCAGGACAAGCAGATATATCACTGTTTCGGCTGTGGCAGGGGTGGTGATGTTTTTACCTTTTGGATGGAGTATCATAATCTGTCTTTTCCCCAGTCGCTCAAGGATCTGGCTGAGCGCTACAATATCGATTTACCTCGATATAGAAATGTAGCTGGTGAAAGAGAGAAGGCTGAATTAAAGGGTCTTTTATTTAGGATAAATGACCTGGCTGCCGACTATTTTCACACTGTATTAGTAAAGCATGCGGATGGAAAACGCGGGAAGGACTATTTTTCGAGACGGCAGATATCTCGAGAGACGATTTCCGCATTTAGGCTTGGATATGCAGTCAAGAGGTGGGATGGATTGATCAGTTACCTTAGATCGAAAGGTATTTCCATGGATATGGGAGCAAAGGCCGGGCTTCTTGTTCCGAAAAAAGATGGAGACTATTATGATCGCTTCAGAGACAGGATCATATTTCCTATCTTTGATCTCAATCAGCAAATTATCGGTTTTGGGGGCAGGGTCTTAGATGATTCCCTGCCTAAATATATCAATACACCAGAGACATTGCTGTATCATAAAGGAGAATCCTTATACGGCCTTGATTCTGCATTTAGAAATATTAGGGAAAGGGCTCTGGCAATAATCGTAGAAGGATATATGGATGTGCTGGTTCTCAGGCAGCATGGCATTTCAAATGTGGTTGCCACCTTAGGGACTGCATTTACAAGCGATCAGATAAGGAGATTAAAAGGATATGCAAAGGAGGTGGTGGTTATATTTGACCCTGATGAGGCAGGACGGGAAGCTGCCTTGAAGAGTTTCCCCTTATTTTTGAATGAAGGCATTTCTGCAAAAGTTCTGGTTCTTCCTCAGGGGGAAGACCCGGATAGTTTTGTAAATAGATATGGTTCGGATGACTTCGAAGAGCTCCTGAAAGGAGCAACACCTATTTTTGATTTCTATCTGGATCAGGCATTAGCCCATATGGATACCGGAGTTGATGGGCAGATTAAGTTATTGAGTGACGTTTTGCCTATATTTATGGACTTGGAATCAGGGGCTACCAGGTTTTTGTATGTGCACAGGTTTTCAGAGAAGACAGGGATAAATGAGGCTATTGTCTGGGAAGAATTAAGACGTTGGCAGGATAAGAGGTCAGAAAGGAGGGATACCTCTCGGCTCAAGCGGAGATTTTTTCCGGCTCAGGATCCAAGGAAATACGGCTCTGATCTACAATTTCTCAACCTCTTGGTCCATTACCCTGAAAAAATTGATACATTCAAGGATCAGGAATGGGAATTGATTGTTTCTGATCCCGAGATAGCTAAGATTATCAGGGTCTTGATGGAAAGATTTCCCTCTAGGGGTACGCTGGATAGGGTCGAGGAATTTCTTGACGGCCCTGTGGCAAAAGAACAATTTAGAGTTATATTAATGTCTAAGTCCTTCTATGCTGAGGACGCCGTTGACCAGGCAGTTGATGAATTTGTTAAGAAGATAGCCAGAGTCAAGATCTCTCAATCTATCAAAAAGGCATCAGCTGAAGGTGATATGGAAATGTTAAATCGCCTGATCAGGACAAAGCAAGATCTTGATCTGGATAGCAAAAGGAATTAATCCTTCATAAAGGAGGTTTTAGATGGCGAAAAAAGGTAATGAGATTAACTTGAGGAGACTGATTAACATCGGCAAGGACAAGGGTTACATTACCTACCAGGAGCTGAATGAAGATCTGTCTGATGACATAATATCATCAGAAGAGATTGATGATCTGTTACAAATGTTCGAAGATTTGAATATCAAGGTGGTAAGTGAACCTGCTGGTGGAAAGATTGAAAAGAGTAAAAAGCCCGAAGAGGCGGAGGAAGAAGGTAAAGAGGCAAAAAATTCGTTTACCGAACTCGACGGGGAGTTTGCTACAAAGACATATGATCCGGTCAAGATGTATTTGAGAGAGATGGGTCTAATTTCATTGTTAAGCAGGGAAGGAGAAGTGGAGATTGCAAAGAGGATTGAGGCCGGCGAAAATCAGGTGCTGGATGCTCTCATCAGATGTCGAGTAGGTGTAGAATATATGATAGGGTTGGGTAGAGATCTAGAGGCGGGAACAATAAAGGTGAGGGACATTGTCAATGATATAGAGGATGAATATAACTTGCATCAGATCGGTCAGAGGAGGGATTTCTTGCTGAGTCTCATTAACAAGATGAATGGCCTTGATGAGGAAAGCTGCACCTCCTGGGATAATCTGAAGGGCTATCGTGATTCAGCCCAAAGAAAGAGATTGCGTGCTGCCATTGACAAAAAACAACAAAAGATCTTCGAGATGATGAAGTCATTTAAACTGGAAAAAAGCCATATTCACAAGACGGTAGAACGATACAAGGAGATTCTTCACCGTTTAGAAGAATCGGAAAAAACGTTGGCTGATTGTCTGTTAAAGGCGGGTGGAAAACCCCTCTCCTATCTGGAGGAATGCCTGGAGGAATTATCAATCCATAAAGAAGGTGGCAAGAAGGTTAAGGCCTTGAATATACCAAAAGAAGAGATTTTATCTTTAGTAGTCAAGATAAGAGAAAGCAAGGATCGTATTGAGCGAATAGAGAACGGGACAACTATGTCGTCAAAGGAGCTGAAAAGAATAAATAAGAAAATAGATGAGGGCCTAAGGAAGGCAGAGACCGCTAAGGATGAACTCATAAAGGCTAATCTTAGATTGGTGGTAAGTATTGCAAAGAAATATACCAACAGAGGTCTTCAATTTCTTGACCTTATCCAGGAGGGTAATATCGGCTTGATGAAAGCGGTAGATAAGTTTGAATACCAAAGAGGATATAAATTCAGCACCTATGCTACCTGGTGGATCAGGCAGGCTATAACAAGGGCCATTGCTGACCAGGCAAGAACGATAAGGATACCCGTTCATATGATAGAGACGATCAACAAGCTTATCAAGATCTCGCGGAGCCTGGTTCAAGAGCATGGTAGGGAGCCAAACCCGGAGGAAATTGCAGAGAAGATGGGGTTCCCCCTGGAAAAGGTGCGAAAGGTCTTAAAGATTGCCAAAGAGCCCATTTCTCTGGAAACACCCATTGGCGAAGAAGAGGATAGTCATCTTGGAGATTTTATTGAGGATAAAAAGATCATGTCCCCAGTTGAAGCAGTAACGAAGTTTGACTTAAGTGAGCAGACAAGGAAGGTGATGACTACCCTGACACCCAGAGAGGAAAAGGTATTGAGAAAGAGATTCGGTGTAGGTGAAAAGGCTGATCATACACTGGAAGAGGTTGGTAGAGAGTTTAGTGTTACCAGAGAGAGGATAAGACAGATAGAGGCCAAGGCTCTGAGGAAATTAAGACACCCAAGGAGAAGGAAATTATTGGAGAGCTTTACTGAATTTTGAGCAAGGCCTCTAGGTTGCTTTTATTTTCCTTGACATACAAATTTTAATTCAGTTACCATAATTGCCCAGAGAGAAAAGGGCCCATAGCTCAGTTGGAAGAGCCACCGGCTCATAACCGGTAGGTCCCTGGTTCGAGGCCAGGTGGGCCCATCAGAGCTTTTTA
>JGI24422J19971_10002550_pt1 | contig 11330 bp, 9 predicted proteins | sample DeeMarSWOR152_54_FD_19971 | JGI IMG/M metagenome (IMG submission 19971)
TGGCGGGGGAGCACCACAAGGCGTGAAGCTTGCGGTTCAATTGGAGTCAACGCCGGGAACCTTACCGGGGGCGACAGCAGGATGAAGGCCAGATTGATGGTCTTGCTGGACGAGCTGAGAGGAGGCGCATGGCCGTCGTCAGTTCGTGCCGTGAGGTGTCCTCTTAAGTGAGGTAACGATCGAGACCCGCGCCNCTTGTTGCTAGCAGATTCCATCGGAATCTGTGCACACTAGNGGGACCGCCGTCGANAAGACGGAGGAAGGAGCGGGCCACGGCAGGTCAGTATGCCCCGAATCCCCCGGGCCACACGCGAGCTGCAATGGCAGGGACAATGGGTGTCGACTCCGAAAGGAGGAGGTAATCTCTAAACCCTGCCTCAGTTGGGATCGAGGGCTGAAACCCGTCCTCGTGAATATGGAATGCCTAGTAATCGCGCGTCATCATCGCGCGGTGAATACGTCCCCGCTCCTTGCACACACCGCCCGTCGTTCCATCCGAGTGGGGTTTGGGTGAGGCGTAGTCCTTGGTGGCTGCGTCGAATCCAGATTTCGCAAGGAGGGAAAAGTCGTAACAAGGTGGCCGTAGGGGAACCTGCGGCCGGATCACCTCCTAAGTTTGGCTGTGCATGATCGGCTGGAGGGGAAAATAAGCGCCAACCTTTTGTTTGTGTGAGTATGTGTGACGGTTTTTACTGCACTGTTATATGAGCTAACTAAATGAATACAAAGGCTGTTCCGTAAATGTAGTAAGATTAGAGAACCCAATGTGAGGTAGAAGATTTCCATATAAATGAAAGGGACTAGGTGTTTGTCGCTGACCCCGTTTTTACATAGATTTTCTTATGCTTTTACGCTTCTCATCGTTTTTCTCCTCACGTTCTTGCAACACTTTCTTTTTCTGTGGAATTTGCAAAAAATATATCAAGTCAAGCAGAGTATGGTAGGGTTCTAAGGGGAGGAGAATAACGTGGAGAAAGGGCTCCTAATATACATAGACGGCAAGTTTTACCCTAAATCAAAGGCAAAAGTCTCTGTTTACGACCACGGTCTGCTATATGGAGACGGCGTTTTCGAAGGAATACGTGCCTACGACGGCGTGATATTCAAACTGAAAGAACACATAGACAGACTGTACGGTTCAGCACACACAATCATGCTACAGATACCGTTGACAAAGAACAAAATGATACAAACTGTTTTGAAGACGCTTAAGAAGAACAACCTCAAAGACGCTTACATTCGTCTAGTGGTCACAAGAGGAGTCGGCGATCTTGGACTCGACCCAAGAAAATGCTCAAAGCCGACAATCATCGTTATTGCTCAACCAATGAAGCCATTACATGGAGTAGCGGCAAAAGAGAAAGGCGTAACAACACTAATTGCATGGGTGAAAAGAGACCCAGTTGACGCAACTTCGCATGAAATAAAGTCGCTAAACTATCTGAACAGCATACTGGCCAAACTTGAAGCCAACGTCGGCGGCGTAGACGAAGCCATATGTCTAGACAAAATAGGTTTCGTTTGCGAAGGAGTAGCTGAGAACATATTTATCGCCAAGGAAAACAAAGTATTTACCCCACCAGTTTCCACAGGAGCCTTGCCCGGAATAACAAGAAACAGAGTCATGGCATTAGCAGAGGAAATTGGATACGTGGTCGCAGAAAGAAACATTACTCCAAACGAGTTATTCAACGCTGACGAGGTTTTCTTCACAGGCACCGCGGCAGAAATTGTCCCAGTAAGAGAGATAAACAAGCGAACGATAGGTGATGGCAAGCCGGGGCCTATCACAAAACGACTGATGCAAGAGTTCAGCAAAATTGTAAGAGATCCAAAAGAAGGAATAAAAATAGCCTGACAACCCGCCCTTCAATTGCATATCTACATAAACCGTTCCAACCGATCAAACGCGGTCTCCAGGACTTCAATCGGCGGCAGAAAGACCCCTCTGAAATGCCCTGAACCGTAGGTTANGTCAAACCCTGAACCATGGACAAGGAGAATCCCTGTATTTTCTAAAACGTCACGAACAAACTCAAAATCGTTTTTCCATCGTGAGCCTATTTCGTGGACTTTTGGGAAAACGTAAAACGCCCCTTCAGGCTTGGCGCAACTAATTCCATCTATCTTGTCAAGTCGCTTCAAAGAGTAATCTCGCCGCTCTCGTAGTTTTTCAACCATTTCTTTAATGTGATCTTGTGGACCCCTTAACGCCTCTATTCCAGCTCTTTGAACCGGAGTGTTGCAACAAAGCCGTATCCTCGCTTCTTTTACCATGTTATCCCTAAGTTCCTGCAACTTTTCTTCAGGGTCGTAAAAGTATATGTAACCCAGTCTCCATCCGGTCATAAGGTAAGTCTTGGAAAATCCATTCAGTCCTAACACTGGCACATCCTCTGCTAAGTGAGATGTGCTTACAAACTTCTTTTCATATACAATTCTGTCGTAAATCTCGTCGGAAATGAGGAGTAGATTATATTCCCCAGCTAAGTTCACCATTTCCTTTACAATTTTCTCGTTGTATAACGCGCCGCAAGGATTGTTCGGATTTATAACGACCATTCCTCGAGTTATATCAGTCACCTTTGATCGAATGTCGTCAACATCAGGTTGCCAGCCATTTTCCTCAACAGTTCGATACGAAACAGGTTTACCGCCAAAGAATCTTATGTATGAAATGTATGGTGGATACGTTGGACCTGGGACGAGAACTTCATCGCCTTCATCAACTATGGCAGCCATTATCACTTGTATAGCTTCTGAAATGCCGTTTGTAATTATCACGTTTTCCGGCGAAATTTCGACATCATTCACCTTTTTTTCTTTTTCACAAACAGCTTCCCTGAGTTCTAGTATGCCTTCAGAGGATGAGTACCCATTAAAGCCCTCCTTCACCGCCTCCATTAACGCCTGCTTCACGTGCTCCGGTGTGTCGAACCCAAATTTCACTGGGTCACCGATGTTGAGGTAAATTATTTCTTTGCCTTTCTTTTCCAACTCTTTAGCATAAGGGATGACGTCTCTGATGGCGTACTCAATGGTGCGTACTCTTTTAGTAACCCGAAACATTTTTCACAACCACTTTGTTGTTGTCGGATTTTTAAAGCTTTTTCACCCAGCGCTGGAATACGCCTTGATTTAGATGCCTCCGGAGGTTTAGGCTGGCAGTAGTCCCTTCGCTCTTTTCGCTGCTTCTGTAACCGCTGATATTACAACTGCTCTCAACTTGCCCTGCTCAAGCTTCAGAAGGCCTTCAACAGTGGTGCCCCCTGGAGTGGCTACCATGTCTTTTAGCTTCGCTGGATGCTCCCCTGTTTCAACCACCATTTTTGCGGCTCCCAATGTGGTCTGTGCTGCGAGTACTATGGCTATATCCTTTGGTAAGCCAAGTCTCACTCCAGCGTCGGCCAATGCGTCTATTACGAGGTAAATGTACGCGGGACCGCTGCCAACTAAGCCTGTGGCAAGGTTCAAGTATTTCTCGTCAAGAGGCATGACTCGTCCCAGTAGACTTAATGTCTCAGTTGCCATCTTCAGTTCCTCTTTGGTGATGTTCTTTGAAGGGCAGACCGTGATCATAGCTTCTCTGACTAAGCATGCTATGTTTGGCATTACCCTGATAACTGGAACATTTTCTGGCAGATTTTTTCTGAGGTATTCTAAGGTAACGCCCGCAGCAATGGAGACCAGCACTTTTCCAGGGGTCATAGCAGGTCCGATTTGCTTCAGCACTTTTCCTACGACAGCTGGCTTAACTGCAATAATCATGACATCACTGAACTTTACGGCTTTCTTAACGTCGTCGAAGCACTTTACGTCATAGGTTTGATCGATGTATTTGCAGCGGCTTTCGAGTATCTCGAAGGCTCTGATGTCCTTTGGGTGGTACACACCTGATTCCAGAAGACCGGAGATTATAGCTTCTCCCATCTTTCCCACTCCGATGACTGCTACTTTCCACGGCTTGTTCAACTCATTCGTCCTCCACTATCAACTTGGATTATTGAAATTCTTTTATTAGTTTAACCACATCGGGGAAGTCTATTCCAAGTTTCTTTACCTTTTGCAGGGTCGGTACACCATTTGAATTCCATCCTCTTCTCTTATAAACAGCATCCTTAAGCCTCTCATATTCAGCTTCGCGGTATTTCCTCAATACCGCCAACTTTTCCTCTGTCGATTTACCGGTTGGATCATAGTCAACTTTCTCTCTAAGCTGTTTGTCATAATGGTCTGCACGACTCTCATACTCCTCCCTAGTCACGGGTCCAACAGCACGATACGGTATGTCATCGTGTCTACGCGTGCCAAACCCCATCCTCAAATTGAAAATGCGCTGAAAATTGTACACCCTTTCACTCATGAAAATAAGATCATCAATTGAAACTTTTCGCCCAGTTACCGCATAAAAGAATTTTGCATAATTCTCCACATGCGCAATGACTTTCGCGGGTTCCGGAGTGTTTTTGTTGTCTTCAGGTGTAACGTCGTTCCAAGGAAGTTTACACAGACCGTTCAAACCGAACCATGTGCGGAACATCGGAAACCAATGTAAAGCCTCTGCCTTCTGCTCAAACGTCGGCATTAAATTGTGCACCATGTCTAAAAATATTAGCCACGCCTCATCATGCTGAGGCCCTTTCAGCGCGAGTCCATATCCACCCTGCTGCGCCAAAGACTCTTTAGTGACGTACTCGGAAAATTCTAAACCCTTCGCTTCCATTCCAATGTCCTGTAATGTTTTTGGATTTGCACCGTATTTCTCTGCAAAGAGCCTTTTCATTCTGCGAATTCCTTGGCCAACAATCACCCCGAATCCTTCTCCTCTCGCCATTTGATGAACAAGTTCCATTGCGGCCTCTTTGTTCCCAAAATTCAATTCAAGACCACCAGTAATCTCTTTGTCAATCAATCCCACCTCATAGCATTCCATAGCGAAAGCTGTTGCTGTCCCAACTGAAATCGTATCTAGGCCATAAGTATCACAATAGAAGTTGATCTCAATCACATGGTCTGCATCGAAAATCCCACAATTGCTACCGACGCCAGCTAGGGTTTCATACTCTGGACCGTCCACAGAGACTCGCTCACCTTTGTGTGGACCTGTTTTGAGTTCAAAATCTTTGACTAGATGGCAACATGCCAATGCGCATCCCACCCAACATCCATCAAAGCCCGGGTGAAATTTTTTCCTGTAGACCTCTCTACCGAGGTTGGAGCCTTTAGGATGGCTTCCAAATTTGAAATTGTACGTGGGAAGAAGATCGAAATCGTTCATGATGTCAACTAGGTGCGTTGTTCCCACAACCGACATCTCGTTCTGTTTTGGGTCGAGGGTTCTGATCTCTTTATTGTACGCGCGACCCACCTGTTTGAGAACGTCAAAATCCGCGGGGTGATTACTATCTGCACTTAGATTAGATAACTTGACTACGATTGCCTTTATTTTCTTGTCTCGAAACACTGTGCCTATACCGCCTCTTCCAGCCTGTTTGTATCTTGCAATTTTGCGTTGCGAGTCGTACCATGAAAAGTTGAGGCATCCAAATCGTGTATGTTCTGCACCGGGACCAGCGGAAACCACTGAAATGCTGTGTTTGTTCTCGCCACCGTATTTCCTTGTTAGAATCTCGCCAAGTAAGTGCGTCTCGGATGGTAGTTCTTCGCCATCTTCAATTAGCACCTTCCCTTCGTCTCCGTCAATAAAAATGACCACATCAGACTCCGCTTTTCCCTGCATCTCCAGCGCATCCCATCCAGAGAACTTTAGATAAGGTCCAAAGTATCCACCGACATTAGAATCCATTACAGAATCCGTTAGGGGAGAAATTGAAACAGCAATGCTTTTTCCGCTGCCTGGAAATACGGGAGTACCGCCCAGAGGACCACACGCTATACATATTTCATTCTCAGGGTCATCCCATTTAGCGACACGGTCTTTCGGCAAGGCGTTCCATAAGAGCCAAAGGTTGAAACCGCGACCACCTATGAATTTCTCTTTCATTTCTTCGGTGACAGGCTTACTTGTAATTCTCTTGTTTGTAAGATCAATATGCAGCGTCCTGTTGTTGTACCCCTTATCGACCTTTCTCAAATCATATTTGAATTCAGCGACTACCAATTATGGTCACCAGTGGAACATTATTTACCGTATTTTCAAGTTATAAACATTCGTGCGCGAGTAGAAGCTTCTTAACATGGCTGCACTTTTAGCGATGTTTCCCTGACAAGCGGCGCCCATCTTACCAACTACAAGAAGTCTGTTCGCAGGATTCATTTTAATATATAGTCTGCGGATGTTATGTTGTTTAAGGAATCTTGCATGTGTAAGCTGCCTTATAGCCTTGAGAAGTTTCTATTGTGATTATAGCGTCTTTCCCAGAGCTGGAAGTCCAATTCCATGAGCACATTAATGTAATGTTAGCGCCTGAGGGAAGCGTGAACGGAAGAGAAGGAACCACATCCATTATGTTTTTGGGTTCATCTTCAACAGTCACAGTCATCCCACTGATATTAACCGGGCTGAGAGGTGGTCCAGGGTTCTTCACGATGAGAAGAAAATGTTCTACATCCACAGAGTTAAAAATAACATCTATAATGGTTAGAGCTACAAGATTAACAGGATCAGAGCAGAAGGAATAGTCCTCCGCGGTTTTTATAACGATTGTAACGTTCTTTCCCACATGCACACCCCAACTCCACGAACAATTAAACGCATGTGACGCATTCCAACCGAGTGTCAATGGGAGAGAAGGAACCGTATCATCCGTCAGGTTTGCGACAATTTCATTTTCTATGGTTATATAGATTTCTGCAATGTTAGCTTCTTCTTCAAGAGAAAACTTTGAATTTTGGACAGTGATGTTAAAGTGATTTATGTCAATCGGGTCGAAGCCTATATAAGTAATGTTTAAGAGTATGGGCGGTGGAGTGGCTTGAGTAAGCCGTGCCGTGAACCCTTGTAACGTGCCAATGATAATTGTAACGTTTTTGTCTCGATACTCCGTCCAATTCCATGGACATACGAAAGTGACCGAGGAGCTTGAATTAAGCGTGTATGGAATAGCTGGTTCCACATCAGTTCCGTTCTCCACAGTCCATTCTCGAACCGTTAGGTTTCCTATGGCCACGGTTACTCTTGTAATGTTGACGTAGGTTGGAGAGAATTCATTGTTTGTAACATTAACTGAGAAGGAGTTTGTGTTTGCGACATTGAAGAGGATTTCAGTGATATTCAGGGTTACAGGGAGAGGTGTTGTTTGGATGGTATAGTTCATGTAGCCCTGTAGGGTGTGCACAGCAATGGTTACACTTGTGTTTTGATAATCGGCCCAATTCCACATACAGTTAAAATCTTGTATATCACCGGGGTTAAGCGTCCATAGAAGAGGAGTTATCCCAGTTACGTTTTGTATGATTTCATTTGCAGTTACAGCAACATCCGTGATGTTAACGTATGTTTCAGACACTATATCATTTTCAACAGTTACGTTGAAACATGTAACACTTACCGTTGAGTTAAAGTCAACCTCGGTGACTCTCAAGTTCACTCTGGGAGTTACGAATTCACGTGATCCACCAGATCCTTCTGCGACAGAAACGTCGATTCTCACGGTTTCGCCTGTGTAGTTCGCCCAGTTCCAACTGCACTTGAGGTTTTGGGATTCACCCTTTTGGAGCGGGGTATCAAGCGAAGGAATCACTTTTGTCACGTTGTGAACAATGCCATCTCGCAATGTAGAAGCCGTGATTTGTGTGATGTTCGCGGCTCCAGTTATGTTAGAATATGTTGGATGCAGGATTGTGACATTGAAATGATACGTGTCTTGCAAGGGAAACGTTGCATCGGTTATGCTTAAGGCTGGACCACTCCGAATCTTGAGGAATTCGTAATAACCCGTAACCCAAAGATAGGATAGGAATCCTCCAATCACCGCAGAAGTTAACGTTAATATGAGAAGAGAAAGCCTTCCAATGGCTTGCATGTTTCTAATCAGCCTCATACCTTTCCCTCATGAATGAGTTCTATCCACTAGTGTTTTGGTGTTCAAATCTTTTCCGATGGCATATAAACATTCGGGCTTTCACGGTAGTTAAAGTTGGATAGTAAACGTTCAAACACATAAAACTTGGGATGCCTTTTTTACTGTGTACCCGTGTTTGCAGTGGGGACAAAGAGACAAGTAGGACGGTAGAAAATGGCGTAAATCGGAATACTTATAACGTGAAAGGAAGAAGTTGTTCTTTCGGCGGGTGAGTGGGCTCCTCCCAACCGTTCCGCCATAAAAACCCCGGGCGTAGGGAGGTGAAAAATTGGATGTTAGAGATCTGAGTTTAACCGTGATTTTCGCGAGTCTGTATTCAATCATGGTCATTGTTTTGGCTCCGATTTCTTATGGCCCCGTTCAACTTCGCGTAGCTGACTGCTTAATTCCCTTGGCAGCATTATTCGGATTGCCAGTGGTCGTTGGAGTGACCGTTGGCTGCTTCTTGAGTAACGCGTATAATTGGCTCGGCGTCTACGATGTTGTCCTTGGTCCCTTAGCAAACTTCATTGCCGCAGTTGTGATACTCTTGCTCAGAAAGCACCGATTGCTGGCATGCGTTGTTGGCGCTCTGCCTATTGGTGCCATCGTGGGTGGATACCTCTGGCTATTCTTTCCTCCACCCGACATCTTTGGATTAAACTTGCCAATCTGGACGGCAATGGTCATTAGCATCACCATAAGCAGTTGGATGGCAATGGCAGTGATCGGCTACAGCTTACTTATTATTCTAAGTCGACCAGGAATCATTGAGCCATTGAAATCTCGCGGACTAAAAGTTGTCAAAGAAAGTCAATGAAACAAGCGAATCAGTTGTGTCATTTAAAACTCTTAAGGCTCCTTTGCAGGTTATAGGGAACGTTGGAAGAAAGTATGGGTTGGAAGAAAGGTGAAAGGAAAAACGTCAAATTCAATGTTTGCTACAAGAAACTTGGCTTTAGTCTGCGTTTTCGCGCCTTTGTGCACCATTTTCTCTTTTTGGTCTCTTTTTCCAATAATCGGTGCCATTGGAACATCTATTAAAGTAACGGCTGTCATAGCTCCGTTAATTGGAATAATACTTGGACCGTACATGGGGGCGTTTGCGGTGGCTTTAGGCGGAGCTGTTGGCACCTCTATAGCGCAAACTGGGCCTTTCGGTGCCCTCAGTTTTATTCCTTGGATGGCTACAGCCTTCTGTTCCGGTCTTCTGTACCGTCGTAAGTGGCGGCTGTCAGCTGTCCTGTATTCAGTGTTGTTGCTAATATTTGCATTCTACCCTGCAGTGGGGCCAGCTTGGTTGCATCCTTACCTCCTTTGGTTCCAGCTTATCGGATTAGCTGTTTTGATATCTCCATTGCAGTTAAAAGCTGTGACGCTTTCACAACATACGAGTGCCAGAGAGCTGATTTTCGGAATTGCTGTCACCTCTTTCATATCTGCTTTGTTTGGTCAGATTGTCGGTAGCATGATGTTTGAGATTGTGTTTTGGCCAACAGTATCTGAATTGGATTTTTGGATATCCCTTTGGCAGACTCTCACCTTTGTATATCCCATCGAAAGAACGATAATCACAGTGATGGTCACGTTTATAGGAGTGCCAATAATTAGGGCACTTAAGGCTTGGGGATATGAAATAGGAGGAAAGTGAAAATATATGAAGCTTTTTGGAATACACACTCGACTAATCGAACCTAAAGACAATCTTGTTGACGTAATTCTTAATGGCCTGCGAAGGCAAAAGGTATCAATAGAAGATAGAGACGTGCTTGTGATTGCCAGTAAAGCTGTTGCCGTCGTTCAAGGGCGTCTTGTTAGATTAAGTTCGATAGAGCCCTCTGAAAGAGCTAAAAAAATCGCTGAGAAATGTAACCTAGAACCTAGTTTTGCGGAAGTTGTGTTGCGGGAGGCGGAGAAAGTTTATGGAGGGGTCTCTAGAGCTTTGCTCGCCTTGAAAAACAATGTGTTGATACCAAACGCTGGTGTTGACCACAAGAATGCACCCAGAGGATACGCTGTTTTGTGGCCCGAGAAACCCCATGAAAGCGCTGAGAAAATTCGAAATGAAATCTTAGAAAAGACGGGTAAGCATGTTGGAGTTTTGATCATCGACAGCCGAGTTACTCCACTTCGAATGGGAACAACAGGCGTTGCCATAGGAATGGCTGGATTTGATCCAGTCAGGGACTGCACATCTGCCAAAGACCTTTACGGCAACCCCTTGCTTATTACAAGACACGCTTTGGCTGATGATCTTGCAAGCGCAGCTCATTTGATTATGGGAGAAGCAAATGAGATGGTACCTGCGGTTCTTGTTAAAAATGTTCCTGCGAGTTTCAGCGAAAAAATTAATCTTGACTCTGCAATAATTTCGGCGAAGGAATGTCTGTTTATGAGTTGCATCGCGCAAAATCAGGAATTTCTTGCCAACGTTTACGAATAGGTGTTCAGCTTTTATCGGTTTTAAATCTCTTCAGTTTCTCTATCGTATGTGTTTCCTTTAATCTTTTCATGTACCACGTTCTTTGGGTAGTGTAATAGACGCTTAATGCGATTCCNCAAGCAAGTAGTACATATGCAAGAATGGTGAAAGCTAGTCCGAAGAGGCTGTACGGATGGGACGTAATGTGATAAGGAATCATCAAGAACCATTCAGGATCCGATACAGTGACAGCTGTTAGGATCGTTCCCCCAATCAAGAGCACTACCCCCGCAAGGGTTATTATGTATCCAACGTTCTCGTTGTGTCTAGACTCCTCAGCCTTTTCATGCAGATATTCCATTACAGACAGTTGACTTCACCTCTTCTGCAAATGAACGACACATGCTTACAAACATGATTTGTTAGTCGTTCTTTCTGGCATTCTTTTTCTATGGTTTTTGTTACTTAAAGCTTGTTTATTTTAAATACAGATTAAAACAAACTAGAGAGAATTCAGTGGACGCTCAATTGACTATTTTCGTGATTGTTTCGGTTTTACGATTCCTGGGACATAGATTGTTGGGCTACCGCACACGGGACAGTACCTAGGCTCGATCTTCTCCTCATTAACCCATTTGTGTCCACACTTCAAACATACCCATTCTGGCAAAATCTACACCACACTTGCCTTTAGAACTTTGATTAATAATTTTTGAGACACTTAAATCTTTACATGGAATTAACGTCTACATGAAGCGTTCAAGTTTCGTTAACCCAATGATTTCGTCAAAGTCCAATCCCATTGCGTCAAGAACTTGAGCAAAGGTTGAATGCATATACCCCACATATTTGTCTACGTCTACTTCACTGTTGGAAGCCAGTTG
>JGI24422J19971_10002551_pt1 | contig 11329 bp, 10 predicted proteins | sample DeeMarSWOR152_54_FD_19971 | JGI IMG/M metagenome (IMG submission 19971)
GACGGCGAGACCTATCACCCTTGACATCAGTTACTCCGCTCCAGACAACAAGATCGTTTTTCTGGATGTATTTAACAAATTTCAGTAACCTCTTGTAATAGTTGGTGCCGTATTTTTTATCGCAGCTGTAGGTCTCAATCCCTACAGAATTGATGGCGTCCATGCCGGTACACCGCATATAACAGGTGCCTATGTTCTGCGAAAGGAACTTCAGCATTTTTATCTTGGCGATAAGGTCATCCACGCTTTCATAGAATTTTACAAAACGGGATACCCTCTCTCCAACTATACTGGATTTACTGACCAGATATTTTTCCCCCTCAGGCTCCTGGGCCAGAGCATAGGTTTCAGCAACTCCCGCTAGCTGGTGTTTTACCAGAGGGTGTTCGTAGGGATTGGCCACTTTTTCGCCCAAAATGTAAGTGGCTGGATGCAGGTTCTTCAGTGATTGATAATACTCTTCTGCTGTCTTTATGGCCATTTTATTATCCCTCACCTCCCCTTTGTTTGCCACAATTGTGGTGATGACCACCAGTAGTTTCTTCATTCCTCCAATCTACCTCTTCACAGACCTTTGCCTTGAGTTCCTCTTTGATTGCCATCTATTCTCCTTTTTCTTCAAGAAGGCTATTCAGAAACGTATTCTTTCCTGACTCCCACTTCCTGGCCGATGGCTACTGGCAGTGATTTTCTTGTCCTTTCGTCTATACGGATGGTGGTCATATCTCCTTCACTTAGCACAATAGCCTTTACCTTTTGGGTCCAGGCACCGATTATCTCAATCCTTTCCATTTCCGAAATTCCTAATTCTGCCATTGCTTCCTTACTTATAGCGGCAACACCATTTCCCTCTATATCCTCACCTACTTTGAGGGTGATTTCCTTGCCATACTGGGGTGCGGCGTAAGTCTTGCCTTCTACTTGCTTGTAAAACAAATCGCCCATAGCTACTTCTCCATAGACTGTTAAAGATTCTCGGCGATAAGATCCACTATATCCATAACCCTCATGCCATCACCAGATTCCATGCTATCTCTAAGGTTTTGCATACACCATGGGCAGGCAGATATAACTATGGAGCTACCTGTTTCTCTGGCTTGCCTTATTCTTTCCCTCCCCATCTCCAGTGACAGGTCATCATTAGTCAATTTTACACCACCGCCAGCACCACAGCAGAATGATTCCGACCTTGTCTTAGTCATTTCACGAAGTGCGATACCTGTGATAGCGCTAATAATTTCTCTTGGGGCGTCATAGATTCCGCAATCTCTACCTAAACGGCAGGGGTCATGGTAGGTTACAATAGCCTCTGGTATCCTTCGCCTGATCGTACCCAGTCTATTTATAGACTCAGCAATGACTTGGGAAATATGTTTGATAACTGGCATTTCCGTACCAGGCAAGTACTTCGGATAGACTCGGGCAAGGATCTGAAAGCATTCAGCACAGCCTGTGACGACTGTCTCGGTTTTCCCGAACTGGAATCTGCGTACCATCTCTTGAGCATTTCTCCTGAACTCTTCTTCGTCCCCCATATTTAATAGTGGTGCGCCACAACACAACTCATCTTCAGTGTAATAGGCGATTTCAATCCCCAGTTTTTCTAAAAGGCTCACTGATCTCCTCAATGTCTCACCAAATTTAAAAGATGAGAGACAACCAGCAAAGAGCACAACATTCCCATGCCTTGGCAAATTCAATCCCTTAGCCCACTCCCATTTTACTTCCTTACCAAAAGGATTGCCCTTCCCTCTAACGTGTTCTACTACCTCCTTTATAGGCCGAGGGACTTCCTCTTCCTTCAAGAACAGTGACCTTAACTGATGTATCGCCTTTTCTGGGATATTAATGCCCTTGGGGCAGACATCAGCACAAGCGCCGCACTGAGTGCACTTAAACAGGCCATAGTGAACTGCTTCAGCTATCCTCTCGCCACTGTCCAGTGGATTGAGGGCAGACTTTGCCAGATTTACCTGGTACATTGGCCCAACGAAAATCTCCCACGCTTCCCTGATAGCAGGGCATGTTGCCAGACAGGCCAGGCAGGCAATACACTCGGACATATCTCTGGTATGCACTACCTCCGATTGCCTGGCCCTTGTCTCCAGTTGGGAGACGTCACCTTCGTAACCCAGCCACGGCTCAAGCTTTTGCAAACGGCTCTCAACCACATCTCTATCTATAACAAGATCCTTTATTATGGGGAAATGGGGTAATGGCTCAAGTACCATGCCGTTTTCAACTGGTGCTTTGCAGGCTAAGGTGGGTTTTCCATTTGCCATTATGGTACAAATACCGCACAAGAATTCTCGACAAGACAATCTCCAGGCGATATTTGCCCTGTGTTTCAGGTTCACATTCTCTATAGCCTGCCCAATTCTCATACCATCGTGGTAGTCAATGGAGTACTCTTCGTAGTGGGGCACGTCGTCTGATTGAGGGTCATAGCGAAATATTTTAACGTAAAATTGCTCACTCATGGTACTTCCCTTCTATCTCTCAATCTTACCCGAGACCGGGAATTCAGGTAGCTCAACCTCACTGGGGTCGAGGATTGTTTTCACAATTGGAGTTTTGGTGAGTACATATTCACCATCCTTGTCCTGATGAATAACTATGTTTGCTGTCCAGTCTTTGTCAGGAAAGGGATAATCTTCCCTGAAATGGCCACATCTACTTTCAATTCTCATCAGAGCTGCCCTTGCCATTACCTCTACTGAGACAACCATACTGCGGATGTCCATAGCTTCTATGAAATTTATATTGTAAGCGCCAATTCTACTTCCAATTTGAGGTAAACGGTGCCGCTTTATATCATCAAGGGTATCAAGGGCGTGTTTCAGTTTCTTCTCGTTTCTGGCAATCCCTACGTAGTCCCAGGCTAGTTCCTTAATCTCATTCCTGATTGCAATCGGGTTAACTCCGTTATCAATCTCAGTAGCCTCAGATATTTCTTTCTCGGCTTTAGCGACTTGCTCATTGAAGTTGGTCATACTGATTTCATTGCAATTGCCTGACAGAGCCGCTCTGGCAGCCGCTTCGCCGGCAATCCTTCCCGACACCAGTAAGTCCGGCAGTGAATTAGAGCCGAGGCGATTGCCACCTTGTACCCCACCGGCACTCTCGCCACAGACATATAGGTTCTTGACCATAGTCGATTCCCAACTAGTACCTACCCTAACTCCACCGTTCTGGTAGTGAGCTGATGGGTAGACAACCAGAGGCTCTTTCCGAATATCAATGCCGTCGTTGAGCCCTCTCATTAATAACGTGTTTAGCCTGTCCTCGATTATTCTGGCTGGCAGGTGAGTCATGCTCAGGTAAACGCCACCATCTTTGGTACCTCGTCCCTCCTGCACTTCAAAATAGATACACCGCGACATAAAGTCCCGGCAGGCAAGCTCTAGCTGCTTCGGGTTATATCTCTCCATGAACCTCTCGCCGTGGATATTGAAAAGTCTTCCGCCCTCACTTCGAGCTGCCTCGGTTATCAGAAGCCCTGCCAAGGATTCTGGGATTTTATAGCTTGTAGGGTGGAACTGAAAGACCTCCATATCAACCAGTTCAGCCCCGACTTCCAAAGCCATTCTGTTAGCATCGCCAACTTTCCCCTGTGGAGCAATACAATATTTGAATACCTGACCACTCCCACCACAGGCAAGAATAACAACCTTAGCCTTGAATACCAGAAAGCTTCCCTTTCTCATATCATGAGCAACACAACCAACAACCCTCCCCTCCTCCGTCAGCAGCTTCAGTGCCATGCAGTCGTTGATGGTCTTGATTTCTCTTCTCAGGACTTCATTGTGAAGCCCCCGCATCATTCACCACCAGTCCTGTCTCCACTGATACAGGTTCTGGCATAGGTATGCCCGCCGAGCTGTCGCTGAAAATAGCCCTGCCCATCTTTACGGTCAAACAAAGAGCCGTAACTTTCCAGCTCTTTGAATCGCTCTCCAGCACTTCGACACAGGATTTCTACCAGTTTCTGGTTATTAAGCATACCCCCACCAATACAAGTATCACGGAAGTGGACTTCCCAACTGTCTCTAGGGTCGCCACTGCCAAGGGTAGCTGCCAGACCTCCCATGGCTATTGGTGTACAACCACTACAGCCGAAGACCCCCTTTACTACCATCAGGGTCTTAGCACCTATTGTATCAGCGGCGATTGCAGCTCGGGCAGCAGCCCCACCACCACCGATTATCAATACATCGGTATCTATGATGGAGGCATTCACTATCATTCTTACTAGACCTTTTTTCCGGATTGACCGAGTGCTGGAACTATGAAGCTGGCGGTATATATTATAATAAAAAAGACATTTGTTTCAACAACATAGGCCTACTAAATTATGTCAAGTTGGCGCTTTCTTTCTTGACGATGGATTCAGCTAGATACAGGAGTTTTTTGGCCCTCTCTGCTACCGGGGCATCGACCATCCTTCCGTCGAGAGAAGTTGACGCCTTGCCTTCTGCCACAGCAGCTTCAAAAGCGGCCACCACTCTTCGGGCATGGGTGATTTCGTCCTCAGATGGAACGAAAACCTGATTCACCGGACCGACCTGGTCAGGGTGAATTACCAGTTTACCCTGGAATCCCATCTGTCTGACTACTTTTGTTTCTTTGACAAGCCCCTCACTATCTCTAACGTCTGTATACACCGAATCAATAGCCAGGACGCTGGCGGCGTGACAGGCAAGAGAGATTGCCATGCGGGGATAATAAAGCTCATCCCCCTCTTTGGTGCGGGTTATACCCATCTCCAGCGTATAGTCCTCAGCACCAAAGGCAAGGCCCAGAATCCGTGCAGATGCACTAGCTATCTCATAAGCGTTAATAATGCCCCTTGGGGTTTCAATCAGGGCAAGAAGGCCGGTTGAACCTATTTCCAGGCCAGCCTCCACCTCTATGTCTAAAATTAAGGCATCAGCTTTATGTATGTCCTCGGCCGATTCGCTCTTTGGCAAAAGGATGCCTCTGATTCCACCACACACAACTGCCTTGATATCTGGCACGATATAGGGTGTTGAAAGCGAATTGGTACGGACAAAGACCTCCCGTCCAACTGAAGCAAGTCCCTCCAGTGAAGTAGCTACCATTTGTCTGGCCGAATCCTTTTCGGCAGGAGGTACCGAGTCTTCCAAATCAAGGATGAGCGCATCGGCAGCTACCAAGCGTGCTTTCTCAATTCTCCTTTCCTGATTACCAGGAACAAACAACAACGTTCTCAGTACCATAATATCCTCCTCAACACTTTCGTTTCACCTGAACCACCTTGAATATTAAATGACTTTCTTAGACTTTAGTTCCTCCAGTTGCTCAGCTGAATAGCCTAGCAAATCCTGGTAAACCACTTCGTTGGCCGCTCCAAAAGGTAGCCCGGGAAATCTAATCCCTCCCGGTGAGTCCAGTATTCTGATAGGTACATCAGGTATCCTGAGTGGCCTGCCGGTGGCAGGGTCGTCTATATCCACCAGTGACTTCCTCCCTTCTATGTGGGGGTCTTCTGCAATGTTACTCATGTTGGCGATGATACCGGCTGTTACTCCATGCTTCTCGCAGGCTTCCAATGCTTCTGTCAGTGTCATTTCTGAGAACCACTCGGAGATCACCCGATTAAGTTCCTTTCTGCTCTCCTTTTTGATGCGAGCTTTATTGGTGCTGAAGCGGTGGTCTGTCTTGTATTCTGGTCTGCCTATGGCATCCATCAACCTTTCAAAAGCTGCCTGTGCCGATGCAGAAAGCGCCAACCAATTACCATCCTTGGTCTTGTAATTATTACGTGGGGCAGTGTAGCTCATTTCACTACCAAAAGGCTGAGGAATTTCTCCACTTAGCCAGTATTCAAGGAAATTGCTACCAAGCATACCAAATAAAGGCTCGTATAGTGATATATCAATTTCCTGGCCACCGTATTCGCCTTTTCTGGCACTCCTAAGGGCAACCATGACAGCAAAAGCCATGTGTAGTCCAGCAATCATATCTGCCAGGGGCATGGGTGGACTCAAGTGTGGTCCATTTGGCTCAGCATTCAGATATGTGAAGCCGCTAAAACCCTCAGCCAGCGTGCCGAAGCCTGGCCTGTGAGCATACGGCCCTGTCTGTCCGTAGCCTGAAATTCGGCCGATAATTATTCCCTTATTGAGTTCGAAAAGCCGTTCTGCTGGAAACCCTAGCCTGTTAAGAACTCCCGGGCGGAAATTTTCAATCAGGACATCCGATTTCTCGACTAATTTCGCAAAGACCTCAGCACCTTCAGAAGTCCTTAAGTTCAGGGTTATCGGGAGCTTGTTGCGACTGACCACCAGCCACCATGGCTGAAAACCATCTTCCCGCACTCCCCACGCCCGGATTGCATCAGGAATACCGGGGTTCTCTACTTTAATTACTTCAGCCCCAAAATCCCCGAGCAGCGTAGCGGCAAAAGGTGCAGCCACCACAGTACCAAGGTCAATTACTCGAATATCCTTGAGAGGTAATCCACTCCCTTCTCTACAGGCTCTCTGCTTCCGAAGAAAACCATTTAATTCACTACTTGCAAGCATAAACTCACTCCCTCATATTATTTATCAATGATTGATTGAATAGGCGATATCTTCATATATTACATCGGTAATTTAAACGAATTAGGTGCCAGAACTCGCGCCAAAGACTTACCAGAGGTTCCCGTCTCGAAGCTCATTTGTTCGATGTTAGTGAGGATAAAGAGAGACTCATCAACATATTCTTTGCTAAGCACGGTAGAGGCACAATCCCTGTATTTGGCGTTGAATTCGTCAGTCGTTAACGGATTCTGTGGCATCCCTTTTGCGATAGCTACCTCCTTGCCATATTGCCTGCCATTCTTGAGTCTGATAGTAACACTCTTGGTGCCAAATCCTTCTGCCGTTCCCATGACAGGCACTGGGTATTTCTCCACCCATTTCATCTTCTCCATCAGGTCTTTTACCTCGAACTGAGNTAAAGCTTCGTCAGTAAAATGTTTCAGTAGGAGTTCTTCAGAAACAAGTGCCCGGGCCACGCAGTACTCCAGGCTGAACTTACCCTCCAGCCCTGTTCGGGGATGATGGTGAATGAGAATCTGCTTATCAAAGGGGCTAACACCAATTTCTATTTCAGCAATATCAGTGGTATTTATTTTATACTCTTTTTTCAAGAAGAGGGCAGCATCTATGGCGCAGTGGGTAAACCCGCAAGATGGGTATGGCTTAATAGACAGCCCTTCGGGTCCGGTGATGAGAAAAGTTTTCCCTAAGCTATTGCTTGCTTTAGTCCAGTCCACTTCTTCAATGTGACCGAACACCCTGGCAAATCCTAAAGGTGACTCGATAATATTATTATCGGCGGTAAAACCAGCTTGGGCTAAAAGAGCTGCTTGAATACCGTGAGCGGCTGCCATACCAGCATGTAAAGGCTTGGTCATGGTGCCGAAGTTTTGCCTCAACCCACCAGCCAAAGAAGCTGCAATCCCCAGCGCCATCTTTACCTGATCTGTATTTAGCCTGAGCAGCCAGGCTGCNGCAGCGGCTGCTCCCAGAGTNCCGAATGTAGCGGTACTNTGCCACCCCTGCANNTAATGGCTTTGCAATATNGGNCTGGCAAGATGACAGGCCACTTCATAGCCAATGANATACGCAGTCAAGATATCCNTACCAGAANAGCCCNTACCTTGACNATTATAAGCTTCCTTAATAGCAAATATTGCCGGAACCANNAATACNGANGGGTGGCCGACTAGAGAAATTGCCACGTCATCATAATCAAGGCTGTGCCCTACAGTCCCGTTGACTAAAGCTGCCAGGTATGGAGATGTTCTAAACCTACCGTCAATGACAGTCGCTTGAGGCAGGCATCCCATCTTCCGGGCATAGTCCATTATTATCCGGCTCTGTTCTTCACGCAGTCCAGCAAAGGCAACACCGACAAAATCGGTAGTGCCCAAGCGGGCCAACTCAATTGCATTCCTAGGGATATCCTGGGCTGTTGTCCTAGTGATAAAACGGCTGATTTTCTCAGTAATAATTTCCCCTCACCTTCAGAAAGACCAAAATTTCAATCATGGCAATTATCCCCTAGCATCAAATGTCTCAGGGCTCAATATGTCTTCCGGAGCAACTAAAGATACTTTGATATTCTCTGCAGTCTCTGTCTCAAGCCCTAATTTTCTGGTGCCATCGTCAAAGCCTATTTGGGACACTACCACGACCTTCTTGGTAACAGTTTAAGTTTCTCAAAATTGTAGCTAGCAATCTATAGTATATCACACCACCCACTGTCAACTCGTTGTCTCCATTCGGTACCTCGGTGTAACTGCTGGGCATTTCAGGTATCAGTGCACCCTGTTATACTACTGCCTCTTTTGTGACCATTTACAATATAATATCCCTTAAAGCCAGTTATTTTACCCGTTGGTGGACCTTATAGAAAAATGCGAACACGTCGTTTGGCATAGCCAGAGCTTTAACTTCGTTTAATAATGTCAGCCTTGCCGATAAAGTCATTCAAGGTGATGTTTCCACCATCCTTAAAAAGTGATAACATATGCGATGCCCTGAATACAGGCTTGGATAAAAGAGGCTTCAGGGAGAGAAACTAATGAATAAAAAAAGATGTCTGGTAATTATTGTAATTTTGGCAACATCAGTGTTGCTCTTAACCCCATCCTGCGAGACGGGTAACTTACCACCATATGGCACGGTTAACTATCGGCCAATCATCCACAGCCTGAAAGCTGAGACAGACTGGATTGCTCCTTCGGGTAATCTCACGGTGACGTGCATTGCTTCAGACCATGATGGTGACAAGCTAAGCTATGAGTGGACAACCACCGGTGGTGATATTACTAGCACGGGACCCCAAGTTATCTGGACTGCTCCTGAGCAAGTTGGCATGTACGAAATCACAGTTGTGGTCATTGATAGTCATAATAGTGAAGACACAGAATCGGTAACTATCACAGTGGGAGCCAATAGGCCGCCAACCATTACCAGCCTAGTAGCCGATGCGGACTGGACCACTCCTTCGGGTAGTATACAGGTGACATGTAGTGCTTCAGACCCTGATGGCGATGAGCTGAGCTATGAGTGGTCAACCACCGGAGGTGATATTTCTGGCACAGGCGCAGCTGTAAACTGGATTCCTCCCGAAGAAGTTGGCATATACGACATCATAGTTGTGGTCGATGATGGTCAGGGTGGTAACGATACAGGGTCGGTAACTCTCATTGCGGCAACTGGTACTCTGCCAATCATTGAAAACCTGATTGTTACTGCCAAAGAGCCTAAGTATTTGAAAATAACCACTACTGGGTACAAGGTCGGGAAAACAAAAGAATATTATATTGAGTGCATCGTTTCAGACACGAGCGGACTGGTTTACGAATGGTCATGTACAGGCGGCGAGATGTCTGGAGGGGACTCTATGATTACCTGGATTGCCCCGGATACGTCCGGTGACGTTACCGTGACGGTAATAGTGTTTGATGTCACAGGTAATATGGATAATGAGAGTACAGTTTTCGACGTAGTGTCTTGTACATCATGTACTTTTAAATAAAATTAGGAAATCAATAGCGATTCTAGCCAAGGGCATGATTTCCCAAGTGACGACCTGTTTACCATAGGCACTTCATATAGAAGGTGCCTGAAAAGTCATTCAAACGGTAATTTCCATCAACCTTATAAAAGTGATAATATATGTGCTCGCCTGGATACAGGTGTAAATTAAAGAGACTTCTGAGGAGAGAAATTAATGAATAAAAAAAGATACCTAATAATCGTAGTAGTTGTGGCGGTAGTAGTGTTACTTGCAATACTATTTGACACGATTTTAGCCAACCATCGGCCAGCTATCGCAAGCTTGGAAGCACCGGAGAGAGTTCTTCCCTCGGGAAGCTGCCAGATTGTGTGTACCGCTTCAGACCGCGATGGCGATGAACTAAGCTATAACTGGTCGGCTAGCGGAGGTGGAATAGATGGGCAAGGAAATACTATCACCTGGACCGCTCCCAACTCCGCAGGATCCTACGATGTTACAGTGACGGTGACCGATGGCCGCGGTGGCGAAGCCATGCGTCAGGTAACTATCATAGTAAGAGCCAATATGCCACCAACCATAACCAGCCTGGTAGCCGACACAGGCTGGACCACTCCTTCGGATAGTCTCCAGGTGATATGTAATGCTTCAGACCCTGACGATGATGAGCTACATTATGAATGGACAGCCACCGGAGGCGATATTTCTGGCACAGGTCCTCAAGTTACCTGGACTGCTCCCGACGAAGTTGGCATATACCACATCACAGTTTCGGTTAACGATGACCATGGTAGTTCGGATACAGGAATGCTGTCCCTCAGTGTAGCGACAGGGCAACCGCCGATTATCGAATCTTTGGTTATCACGAAAGAGCGTTATGGACATTGCTACTTGAAAGAATCCGGTGATGAATATTTAGTCGGGATGGAACAAAAGTATGATATTGAGTGCGTTGTTGCAGACACAGACACCGAACTATTTTACGAATGGTCATGTGATGGCGGCGAGATTACCGAGATTTCCGAGGATGGTTCTATGATTGCCTGGACTGCACCGGATGCGCCCGGTTACGTTACAGTCACAGTCATAGTGTCTGATATCGCTGACAATATGGTTAGTAAGAACATGATTCTCCGCGTTGTGACTTGCTCAAGATGTACATTTGGGTGTTAGGAGATAAATAGCGATCTTAGCTAAGGGCATATTCTTCCAAGCGGCGACCTGCACGCCATGGGTTTTTCAGTAGAAAATTTTAAACACGTGAGGCTATTTTGAGCTGGCTTTTATCAATATACAATAGGTTGACTAATTTTTTAAAAAACACCTTCCAGGACCGCTTCAAGAGATACTTGATTATATCCCTGATAATCCTGGGAATAGTCATCGCATTCACGAGTCAGGGAACGTCAAGTACCGATGAAGGTTTTGAGGTCAATTTCTTCCATATCCCCGGCTGTTCACACTGTGAGGAACAAGAGCCATTTAATGAAAAGTTAGCCAATACATACCCTTCAATTTCAATTATTGAATACGATGCCACTACACCTGCAGGATCTGCCCGATTGTTGGAGATGCTTGGAAATCTAGGGATAGAAGACGTACCAGTCGCTCCAATAACAATCTTCGGAAATCAAGTATTTGGTGGTTGGGAATCCGAGGAAACAACGGGTAGAGCGATTGAGGAAGCTCTGCAAAAATGTCTGGCGGGGGAATGCCCGCCGCCGACAGGTGAAGAACCAGGAAATAAAATTGTATTGCCCCTGATAGGGGAAATTGTACTTGCTGATTATTC
>JGI24422J19971_10002555_pt1 | contig 11323 bp, 9 predicted proteins | sample DeeMarSWOR152_54_FD_19971 | JGI IMG/M metagenome (IMG submission 19971)
ATATAGAAATAACCAATCTGTGTAACTTGCACTGCAAATGGTGTTATCGAAATGATGAATCCATGCATACATTGGGATTTGGGTCTATGGATATCATGCCATTCAAGGAAATTGTTCGTCAGTTGGAAGGTGCTAGGATACTTCGCCTTTGGGGTGGTGGAGAGCCTTTGTTATATAAGGATTTGATAGAAGCCATTGACTATTCGGCGGAATTCATCCCCTTTATCGAAACTACGACGAACGCAACTTTACTCGACGAAGATATGGCGCACAGACTAGCTCACTCCAAGCTTTCTCAATTGAACGTAAGTATAGATGCTGCAGACAAACAAACGTTTGAATACATTCGAGGATGCGATTTTGAAAGAGTCATATACAATGTAAAATACTTTCGTTCGATTTCAAATATACCTATTAATATTCTTTCGGTAGTCAGTAGAATAAACATGGAATCTCTCGTAGACATTCCTCAGCTAGCAAGAGATTTGGGTGCCAACCAGATAATTTTTCAGCATCTACTTGAATCTGATGGCTCACGTCAACACAATATAAGTCCAATAGTTTTACAGGAAGAGTTTAACGACTTTGCATACCGAGTTTCTGAGAATGCCAAACGGGCATCTATTAAAACTAATATTCTGCAGATGGGCCTAAAAGCTAAGAATGACCATGTTTGTCCACAACCATTTGAATGGACATTTATCAACTATCTAGGGTACATAACCCCATGCTGTAATTGGGCTGATTACAATTTGTCTAGTGTAATAAAAAATGGATTCCAGCCGGCTTGGAATTCGAAGCAAATGCGAAGCTTTAGAAAACTTATCTTAGCCAAGGATTACCCAAAACACTGTAAAGACTGGTGCAATATGGTATAAACAACTGAAATGAGCAAATCAACCACGATTATACTTAACCAGTGATGGAATCGGACTTTAATACTATATAAATCTGGCTGTTCTCCGCACTCTGACCTTCGATGAATGCTCGGCCTTTCATCTCAAGACGCTCTCTTTCCTCTATCACAGTTTTTCTTAGGCTGTCTATCCAGTATTTTATATTTTCCGATTCCAGCGATAACGCTATATCTTCTGAGATTGATGTTCAGGCAGCAGAGATTACAGAGCCTTTCTATTTCGCTATAGCCCTGTCTGTATATTGCAGGGCTTCGACATCGCCTTTCCTGATATAAATCCCCACGGTGTACTTGCCATTAGCTATTTTCCTTAACGGAATAAGAGCCGTAAATCCCGAGTAGTCCAGGTTCAAGCCCAGCTCTTCAAAATGCCGGGTAATATCCTCTCTTATCAGTGTTTCTGCGGTGAATACATACGTTCTGCGTGCGGATTTCAAGACTATATATATTTCGCTGTTCACGGAGTCCTGGCCTTCGATGAATGCCCAGCCGCTTATCTCCAGGGTGTGTGTGGTGACTTCAAGCTGTTCAATCCAGTACTGAGTGCTGTTTGTTGCGGCGGGAAGTGTAGTTTCATACAATTGAGATTCACCGGCAACCTGTCCAGGTTCAAGTCGGTCGAAGAGAGGCTCTACCACGAAAATGGTGAACAGTACAAATCCCACAATAATTGATGTGTGGGTAATTACCTGTTTCCTGTGAGCTTTGAGCCAGCTTCCCGTTGCCATGGCTACTATTCCTAATCATCCTCCAGCAGCGGATAATCGGCGCCAAAGTAATGGCTGAAGATAAGCCGGAATGTATTCACCGGCGAGATGGAATCCGAGAGTTCGGAGTAATCCATGCCCGGCAGATACATGGCGTTAAGTATCTTTTGCCATTCATTGGCGCCGATGACTATGCCGGGATAGTCTGGCCGTTGGCCATGGTCTGACTGTAGAATGATAATCGGCGGGGTTTCCGATTCATCCAGCAATACATCAACCACTTCTCCTATCTGTGTGGAGATGAAGATATACTGCCCGCGGTAATACTGGCTGTCTTTCCAGTTCATCCAATTAACGGGGGTAACACCCTCCCCGTCGGGACCAAAAACATAGGGTAAATGCGGACACTCAAAATGGACAAGAACGAATTTCGGACCTTCCATATCCGGCACCTCTTGCAGGTGCTCGAGCGTGCCAAGCACCCCTCTTCTGTAATGACCTTCATACTGACTCCCAGTAATGTAGTGGTAGAAAGGTCTCAGCATGGTGGTATCCCACAGTATACGCACAAACTCAGTCACCATACTGCTGCTATCAGATTCATAGCAATTGAAGTAGAGGTCAGCATCGTCCTTGAAATACTCCTCCCACATGTATTTTATATTGTCGTTTCCGAAAACAATGTATTGATAACCCTGCGCCTTCAGGAAGTCTGCTACCTCGTTGTAGCCAATCTTGTGGTAGAGCATCTGATTCCGCACTTGGTCACCAAAATTTGCGGCTTCCCCAGACGTGCCTTCTACGTATATTCCCTGGCTCTCATCCCAGTAGATTACTTCGGTGAGATATTCCATATTTAAAACCGAAGCGAGTGCCTCAGTGGTACACGGCGTTCGCGTTTTACTCCCGTTGGCTATGAAAAAACCTTTATCCTCCAGGCTGTTGATAAACTCGCTGTTATCGTAATCATACCATTCCTTCATGGTGTCGGGATGTGCGTACTCGTCCAGAAGGATGAAATAGATATCGGGCAGAGTGCTGAGCTCTGTCGGGCTGGCAGTAGTATGCTCCGTGGGCTCCACCGATGCATCGGCACTCAGCCTGGCTACTTGAACTTGATAGCTGACAATGTTAAACAGGTTTATGGCAATGAGCACCACCGCCGTTATGTTGAACAACCTGGTGGTGATGCGGAAGTCCCTCTTAGCCCGACTGATAAAATAGACGCAGTAGCCCCAGATGAATAGCATAACGGGGAGCAGGTAGGCGTGTTTGGGCACAAACGCCCCCAAGTAGCCCAGCCCATCATAAAGGCGCCCGTAGGAGAAAAAGAGACCAAGGAATATAGCTGTGGCAAGTCCCGCCTTAGACAGGCTGCGGAGTATAAGGCTCAGGACTGCCCACAACACCAGATTAGCAGCCACCGAGATTACAATCGGCAGCCATATCTGGCTTGCCGATGTTTCGCTTATGTTATGGGCATAGAGAAACAGGATGGGAAAAGCAGCAAACAGCAGCGGGTAGAAAACCACCGGTCCCTCAAAAATAGCTTTTAACTTTTGTTTCATCTCTGTACCCTGCGCATCAGATACAGCGTCCGTTGTGATTCTCGGATATCGGCGGAATCATCTATGGTGAAATAGTGACTAAAAATAGCATACTCGTTATTCTCTAGCAAGTCGTGATAGTGCTGAACGCAATATCTGCACGGCATCTTTTTCGGAGGCGCTGGCAAGGTTATTGTCCGCCCGGTCAGGAGTTATGAACGCAGCGCCCGAAGCAGCTACCGTGGTTATATCTATGGAGTATTTCCGAAGGTAATGCGGCACACCCGCGCCGATAAAGATTTCATAAAGCCTGTCCACGGACTGGTCTATCGTGGAGCACTTGAGCGCTGTCTGGATAACTTTGACCCTATCTTTATATTTTGCATAGTTGAACCTCATGACCTCGGGCAAGGTGAAACTACAGGCTAAACCATGGGGTACCTGTAACTGACCTGTGAGCGGATAAGAAATCGAATGTGCCAGGGCAGTCCTGGTATTGCTAAAGGCAAGCCCAGCCAGCAGGCTCGCTAGCTGCAATTTTTCGCGGATAGCCCCCAGGCTATATTTGTCCTTAAACCCATTTTCCAGAACAGGCACTGAAATAGCGATTGCACCTGTAGCCAGTACATCGGATACGGGACTGGCATTCTTATTCCAAATTGCTTCCATGGTGTGAGATAACGCATCCAGTGCGCTGAACAGCGTTGTGTCATATGGCAGCGACTCCGTCAATTTCGGGTCAAGCAGAGCCCATTCCGAATATAAGGCATCACTGGAAATGGAGTGTTTGTTTCCTGTTTTGTTATCCCAGACCGTAGCCCACGGTGTTACTTCGGAGCCGCTGCCAGAAGTGGTGGGAATTGCTATCAGCGGCCTGGCTTTTAGATTGCCGGGCAGAGGTTGCTTATCGTTTAAATAAGCTTTGAGATAGCTTTCAGCTTGAGCATCCGCGGATAATAGTGCAACAATTTTTGCTGTATCCAGAGCACTACCGCCGCCAATACCTATAATTAAATCGTAATTATATTGCTTAACGTCATAATAACAGGAGAGTATGGTCTCAAGGGTTGGATTGACCTTTACCTTATCCGCAATATGCACAATACTCGACCCACACTGGTCAAGTATTGCCTTTATTATTTGTCCTCTTTTTACCGTTCCACGTGATGTCACCAGTACTGCCGTTCTAGTACCCAGGGCTTCTGCTAACCTGGACAGCGAGCCACGCCCAATAGCAATCTTGACCGGATTCCAATAGCAGCTTTTCACCCGAATAAACTCCTGGCTTTTTTCAGGTCAGGCTCGGTATCAATTTCAACCCAGGGATAGCCGCCGGTAGCGATTATTTTGAAAGAAGCTCCTTCACGCGCCATCTGTGTAAATGCCTGCGTATCATAGGCCTGGAGTTGACCTTGCTCAAGAAGAGTCTCTATGTGATTAAATAACTTGTGTGGTTGATTGAAGATAGCTATGCCTACCCATTCACCTATAGCTTCACGTGGTGAAATGTCTTTGCTCGACTCAATAAAACGTCCCTCATTGAGCCGGACCTTCATTGCCTCTTTGTCTACCGGACCGTATTCTACCAGTAACGCTGCATCTTCACGATTTTCCTGGAGCATCAAGCCCAGCAACTCAGGGGCAAAAACGATGTCTCCATGCATATAAATAAAAGGGCTATCCTGAACCCATTCTTTAGCAAACCATAATGATGCCATATTATTAGTTGTACTAAAAAAGGGATTAAACCTGTAATCAGCGTTTGCGCCCAACATTTGCTGTATCATTTCCTTTTTATATCCGACGATAACTAAAATGTCTTTAATACCATTTTCATGCAGTATTCTCACGGAACGCCCCAGGATTGTTTCCCTTCCAATTTCAAGTATGCATTTGGGTTTACCCAGAGTGAGCGGATATAACCGCGATGACAGCCCCGCAGCTACTATAACGGCTTTAGTTACCTTGTCCATTTGCTATATATGCCATGAATTGTTCTTTCAGCACCAGCGGTGTTATATCAGGGCGTCCGGGCGATGTATCTTTTCTGATAGAAATTTTGACATGGATACATACCGGTCCATGCGCCGATAGGGTTGATTTTAGACTTTTGCTTAAAGAAGATTCGCTATCGCAGCGAAATACCGTGCTATAAGAACACGCTGCTGCAACCTGGGCAAAATCAGTACAGGTGGAAACCGTGGGTTGACCGCCCGTGGACTCGTGTGATTCGTTGTCTAAAATGATATGGATAAGGTTGTCAGGATGATAGTAGCCAATAGTGGCAAGTGTGCCCATCCTCATCAATGCAGCCCCATCTCCATCTATGACCACTATCCTGCGTTTGCTCAGACACAAAGCGAGGCCAAGGCCAACGGCAGAAGCACAGCCCATTGCACCCAGTAAATAGAATTGATTTGAACGATGTCCTAAATCATATAATTCCCTGCCCGCTTTGCCGGTGGTGGCAACAATCAATTCACCACTGGCGAAGATGTCCCTCATAATTTTAATAGCCTGGTTTCGGGATAGTCTTTGACTCAGTTCATTTTCCAGGTCGCCTGTGACATGAGCTTTATCGTAGTATGTACATGATTTGCTTCCTCCGCTCTGGTAAGGGGCTATACTCCCCCTCTTCATAATTAGTGCGTAAGGCAAACTTTTTTCTGCGATGTAATCGTCAGCTTCATCCAGTATACTGTCAATTTCGTCGAGCCTGTCAGGCAACATTCGGCATGGGATACGCAGGGTGCTCAGCATGTCCTGGGTTATCGCTCCCATGAAAGCATGCTGCGGCGCATCACTCTGCCCCGGCGCTCCACGGAGCGTGATAATCAATAGGGATGGTATGTGAAATACATGATTCAGACTGGTCAACGGATTGACCATGTTCCCAAGGCCTGAATTTTGACATATTGCTACGGTTTTACGTCCTGCAAGGTAAGCCCCCGCAGCAATTCCAACGGCTTCACCTTCGCTGCTGGCGATGATGTAGGTCAATTCTGAACACTGGCTCAGGTAATTGATTACAGGTTCCAGGATAGAACATGGCACGCCTGTCCAGAAATTGTATCCTCTCCTCTCAAATTTATTGATAAAATCATTAACTTCGATCATGTGTAATGCTACTCTGATTGACCGGCAATATGAGTACGCCCTGCCATTCTATAAAAGTAAAAAGCGTTCACGATTACGCTGTACCACCTGCCGCAATAAGGTCATTGATATCATCAACATCTAACCAATTACCGTGAACATATACCACCCGTACTTTGTAGCCTCTATTTATGAGTTCACTAAATAAATCGGTCATGCGCATTTGTAGAAGCTCCCCTTTTTCATGGAAATCAGCAAGAACCTTTTTGATAACCTTTAATCCGTCGCCGCTCAACTTCATTAAGCCAATCCACTCCCCACAAATCTCTGCTTCACGAATCCGGCCACCCGCAGATTTCAAATAAATTTCCTGCTCAAACAAATGCTTGCTATAAGTATAATTACATGAAATGCAATCTGTATATTTACCTTTGCTATAGTTTCTTTTCCAATCAGGGTCAGCAGCGATTACAAAATCGCCATCTGTTTCCAGCAATAAAGTAGGTATATACTGCTTGTATATGACATCACCATATGTGACTAGTGTCTTGCCCTCAATACTCTGGATGCCTTTGAAAAGCGAAAAAACCTCCTGTGTTGTGGCATGTAAATCACTATCAACGTAATGCAAATTCGGCATGTTAATCAGTTCCTTTTGGAACCCGCGAACAACGGTAATATCCTTAATGCCAATGGCATTAAGGGTGTCAACTTGTCTGGATAATAAAGGCTTACCCGCTACTTCAAGAAGCGTCTTCGGTTTCTCTTTTGTCAAAATGCCAAGCTCTTTACCCTGCGATGCAGCCAAAATCACGGCAGAGATTTTTTCTATATTGCCAGGAAGGTACAATTTCTCAAGCATCTCCCGTTCATCTGCACCCTGCAACCTGAATATCTCATGCAATGGCGATATGCGGTCAATTATATTTAGCAGAGATTCATCATTACACAGCGCGCCTGCTGTTTCCTGCATGGCTTTAATAGCGGAACGGAGTAGCATATTTGCCCAGATAATCGCGCTGAACCCAGCCTTGCGGAAAACTGCGGTAGGAGTCGTGAAATAGGTTGTGGGTATAATTACGACCGGACTTCTATCTCCCCACTCTTTTTTGAAAGCCAGCACTTCATCTGGCCGTGCAAGTTTACTATGAATTAAGATGGCATCTGCTCCCGCTCTGTGATAAGCGTCGGCACGTCTAATCGCCTCGCCAAGTCCCCATCCCGTAATAAACGATTCAGTGCGGGCGATAACGCAGAAATCCGTATCAGTCTGGGCATCCTTTGCTGCTTTTATCTTGCCGGCAAACTCATCAATACTGGCCATCGGTTGTTTTTCCCCACCAATGAAGCTACTTTTCTTTGGGAAAACTTTGTCTTCAATACAGACTGCAGCGATATCTCGTTGTTGTAGCTTCTTTACCAGCCGTCGCACATTATTAAAATCGCCATATCCTGTATCTGCATCAAGTAATAACGGTATGGAAGCTGCCTCGACCATTAACTCAACTCGCTCGAGAACCTGTGTCCAGCTTGCCTCGTTATTGTCCCGGAGCCCCATTGATGCAGAAATGGTTAAACCACTGCCCCATATCGCCTTAAAACCGGCATCTTCAACTATCTTTGCGCTCAGGGCATTATGCGCTTCACATATAAACTCAAGCTCGGGGGAATTTAAGAGCTCGCGAAATTTTTTAGCTTTGGTCACTTTTGCTTACCTCTCCGTTTTCCACGGTGTTGGTCTCTTGCGAAATGAGACGATGGATATAATTAGCTCCGATTTCAGCCGACTTACTGAAGTGAAATACATACTGCTCCCGCAATTTAATTATAGCATTTTTGTATTGCGGAGCGGCGGATATGAGCTGGCTGATGACAGTCGGTACTGTGGTCAATTTTTCAGGCTTCACGATAACGCCGATTTTTGTCCGTGTAGCAAGTTCCAGAGGTTCGATATTCAAATCACGATACCTTTCGTTTTGTATTTTGACAGGAACATCCAGGAACAACACGGGGCGTTCAGTACCCAATGCGTATTCAAGGGCAACACCCGAGCAATCACATATTAGAACATCGGCCCTCAACAGCGAATCGTGTGTGGCAACAGACTTCTCCAGGGTAAAATTTGGGCTTTTGCCAAATTCAGTCGTTAGTTGCCCTATCAGTCTAGGAGAGCGTTTCACAGTCTCCGGATGAGGTCGAACCACTACTTGATAACCTTCTTGCAACAGAAGTCCAACAAGCTCTTCACCACAAGATTCGAGAACATTGTCCGCTCCCCACGAGGGTGCAATAAGAATAGTCTCCCTATCAGCCTGAGACGGCTTGTGGCGAACATACTCTTGATAGTCCTGATAGATGCGCTCTAGCGGGTAGTATCCGGCTTCTATGAGCGTCTTGGGGGGAAGGTGATTAAGTTTCTCATGCTGGCGAATCTCTTCAACGTGGTGTGGCCCGGCGCAGAGAATGCAGTCATAATGGTCGAACGCGCCACATCGATACATCATGTGCGTGCTGACAAGAGCATGGAAGACATAAACATAATGCACCGGATTGATTGAACGCTTGAGGTGGAACTTGTTGAGGTCGGTTAATGTCATGACGAAGACTTTGCAATCAACGAATGCCATGAAGATCGGTAGTAACCTGTTCAAGTAGAAAGTCCTTATTCTTGGGTCTGAGTTACCCAAGATTGGGTCATGAGGGTCGGACGTAATATAGCACAGCGTCCTGCCATATTCATCGGTTAATTTCTTGATAATGCCTTCGAAACAAGGGTAATACCCACTATGTTCAGCATAGAATACGATAGACCTGTCTTGAACGGATAACTTCTTGAAACGGCGATAGTGTGCTAGTTCTTTCAACATAGGCGGAATTTATCTTAACACACTTAGTAGCGTAGCTTCATTTTGCCAGGTTTACCTGGCAGTAGACGATGCGATCGCGCCAGAAAAGAAAGCCACCGGGGCACGGAAGGAGCCTAGAGGCTGCGGGCTACTGGCTGTCCTCGCTTTCCTTGCTCTCCTCATCACCTTTTCGTTTTTTAAATAAATTGAGCAGGAAATATTTTACCCTTGACCTGTATATACCAATCATAGCCACCCCTCCAATAAGCAAGCCAATGAGTACCTGCGAGATAATGGTAATTGTGCCGGGGCCGATATAATAGGCATAAGCCGCCTGGTCAAATGTACCAACATCAATAGAGGCATAAACCGTTTGCGAGAAAATCAAGAAGAGCGAAATAACGACGGTGAGTGTAATTCCCAGATGTTTTACCTTATTCATGCTGCTTCCCTTCTATGTTGTGTTAATCACTGAACATATTAGCTAACCGGTATATACTTGTCAAGGCGTGTACTGTCGAGGGGTTGAGATTGCCACTCTTCGCTTGTAATGACATGAAGGAAAAGGGCTGGTTGCTTTCAGGCAATGTGACCTCTGGCTACCAAGTAATCTTTTAACGCTTCCTGCCAGGGTCTCATATCGTCCATGCCCAGAAGCCGTAGGTGGTAATTATCCAGCACCGAGTAGCAGGGTCTCCTAGCTTTCTGGGGGTACTGGTCTGAAGTTATGGGGACGACCGGGGTCTTCAAGCCAGCCAGCTTAAGTATCTTTGTTGTGAACTCATACCAGGAGCAGTCGCCTTTGTTGGTGATATGGAATATTCCGAAATAGTCGGTGGTCATTAGCTGGGTTATTTTTTGAGCTAAGTCTCTGGTGTAAGTGGGGGAAAAGACTTGGTCACTGACCACCCTGAGTTCATCACGCTCTTTGGCCAGCTTGAGCATAGTCTCAATGAAGTTGCCGCCTTTGCCGCAGGAGCCAGCAACGCCGAAAAGCCCCGAAGGCCTGATAATGAAGTGTCTGAGACAAAGATGGCGAACAAGGTTTTCTCCAGCAAGCTTGGACTTACCATAAATGCTAAGGGGAATAGGTGTATCGAATTCGGTGTAGGGGGTAGTTCGTGGCTCAACCTCACCACCGAAGACATAGTCGGTGCTGATATGGACCAGCCTGGCCCCGAGTTCTTGAGCAACCACGGCGACATTGCGAGCTCCCAGGGCGTTCACCGAGAAGGCTTTATCCTTTTCATCTTCGCAGTCATCAACTCGAACATAGGCGGCGGTGTTGATAATAATAGCCGGTTTATGTTTAGGCACAGCTTCCTTGACAGAAGACATGTCAGAAATTTCGATATCAACATCCGTAAAGGGAATGATATCGAAGTTATGCAAGGCCCAGCACAAATCAGTGCCCAGTTGCCCATTAGCGCCTATGACTGCTACTTTCACCTTTTGAGGTACATTTTTTCGTAGTATCTGGAATACTCGCCGCTCTTGATTGACCGCCACCAAGACTCATTCTGTAGATACCAGTCAACAGTAGCGCTCAAGGCTTTTTCAAAGGAGTAAGCTGGCTTCCAACCCAGTTCTGTGGCTATCTTTGCGCAATCCAGAGCGTAGCGGCGGTCGTGGGCAGGACGATCGGTAACAAATTGTATCAAGCTCTGTGGCTTGTCCAGCAGCTCCAGCAGCTTGCGGATAAGCTCCAGGTTGGTTTTTTCATTCCCGCTGCCTATATTATATATTTCTCCGGGCCTCCCCTTCTGAATGACGGCATCAAGAGCCCGGCAATGGTCGTGGACAAAGATCCAGTCCCTGATATTGAGGCCGTCACCGTAGACGGGGACTGGTTTATCTTCCAAGGCGTTGGTGACAGCCAGGGGAATTAGCTTCTCAGGAAACTGGTATGGTCCGAAGTTATTGGTGCAGCGGGTGATGATTGCCGGGAGATGATGGGTCTTGAAGTAGGCTCGACATAAAAGATCAGCAGCGGTTTTGCTGGCTGAATACGGGCTGTTTGGAGACAAAGTTGATTCTTCAGTAAAGCAGCCGCTATCAATAGAGCCATAGACTTCATCAGTGGACACCTGGATAAATCTTTGAATCCCGTGCTTTTTTGCCCCTTCGAGGAGCACCTGGGTCCCTTTAACATTAGTTTCGATGAATGGCGAGGCGTCCAGGATGCTGCGGTCAACGTGGCTCTCAGCAGCA
>JGI24422J19971_10002557_pt1 | contig 11321 bp, 8 predicted proteins | sample DeeMarSWOR152_54_FD_19971 | JGI IMG/M metagenome (IMG submission 19971)
GAATGTTATCACCGATAATACTGTTACCCATTTGGTGGAAGGCGAGGGTGGTTGGGATGGGGGGGGAATTGCTGTTTATGCTTCGCCATCAGGTTCAACTACTCTTCAAGCGATAAACAACTTGTTCACAGCCAATGAAGCTGGCTTCGGTGGTGGCTTATTTGGTTACGCCTCGGGAGCAGAGGCAGTGGTCACAATGATATTGACCAGCAATATCATCACCTCAAATAGGGCTCAGTATGGTGCTGGCATCTTCTCGTGTTCTGGAAAAACATGCCCCGTGGGCTGGCTTGGTGGGTTGATCGAGTGGGTGCTGACTAATAATACCGTAACTGGCAATACTGCAAGCCATGATGTTGGTGGTATCTATATGTACTCCGGTTCCACGTTTGGTGATGGGGGGAATATGACTCTGTTAATGCGGAATGACATCGTGTATGGCAACACTGACCGGCAAGTTATGCTTACAGTGGAGCCAGGGAGATTAGGCGTTGCCACGGCAAACATGGCATACTCTGATATTGGTGCAATTGGCACCCGGGGTGGGGGCACGTATACAACGGATCACGTAATAAACAAGGACCCGTTGTTCGTCGACCCTGCGAACGGGCTTTTCCTTCTTGAGGAGGGCTCTCCATGTATTGATTCTGGCGATCCAAACACGGTGTTCAATGATGGCCAACGCCCTCCAGCGAAAGGTACGGAACGAAATGATATGGGAGCTTACGGTGGACCCCAAAATTACGATTGGTTTGGGCTACCGCTCCTAACGCTAGTCTCAAACCTCGATTGATGCCCTTTGGATTGGGCGATGGACAAGATGTCCCGATTGTCTCTGCGCTGGCTTTCACGAAATGACCCTTGCTGTCTAGCAATGATTTGCCGCCAGCTTCAAATCAAGGCTCAAGAACTGGTGTTAAATCGAAAATAATGGGTTAGCACCGATTGCCATTTTACGAACAAAACAGGATTTTGGGCGTGTTTACCTAATTTTGCCGCAAAACAAAGCTAAAATATGCCCTATTATTGTGACCATGCCAACAGTATATGGGAATCCACTGAACTCAGATTCCATCAATATATACATACCTGAACTTGAGGCGAAAGGAGTGTATGTTGAGTATTAGAGCCCGGATAGTTAGGTCAAGTAGGTATGCAAGTAGCTAAGCTATATCTACAGAGGCTTCTTGCGACCTTTTGTACCAAATCCCTTGGTGGGTTTTTGACGCCTCCCAGGTTTTGTCTCAAAAGGTTTTGAACGCTTCTTATCTGTCATGTTATTCCCCCTTAAACCATTGGCTCACTTAATCATAATCGCTTGAATAAGTCTCTAAATCTTGTCCTTAAATCTCCTAATATCGAAGAAAAGGAGAGCTTAAAAAGATAGAATCTAGAGACTGGCGTTTTGACAAGTCCGAAGTAAGGAACTAAATCTAATCCACATTTAAAAGCATCCTCATCTCTATCTGATTTGATATGTACACGCTCCACTTCCCTCAGTGTCGGCAAATATTGAATAGAAAGATACCTTCTGACCCAAGTAAAAAAGTCTGGATTCATTAAGTATTTACTATAGTTTGTTAACATATCATCGAGTACGAAAGCCTTTGCTCTCTTATATAAATCAATCAAGCCCTTCGTAAATACTGTGAAATGTTTACCTTCTAAAAATTGTTGTGAATCATCCTCTATTATTACTATTGGCTCCTTAGTAGGCTCTGTGCGTACTCCAAATCTCCAAATTTGATTCCTATTAAAGTTATACAAGCTGTTTGAGTGGACTATACCACAGCGAAACTGCCACAAGGCCTCGATTTGCACTTCGTTTAGTCCAGAAAAGGCACCGAGGAACTGTTTTAGGCAAAGCCCTGGGTTCTTGGTTTCAAGAGATACAAGATATAGTCTTGCCAGAAATTCTAAACCTTTAAAGAGTTCAGAAAAAAGGGGGAAAACGCAATACTCTAAGTATCTTTTGCGACCTAGAATCCGTGCACAGCCATAAAGCCAATTTGCCCTAATGTTATAGTCTATCTGCCCCAATGTAGATAGAAAATCCATCTTCTTTCCTTGCGAAAAGGGTGAATAACCAACTTGCTCAGATAATCTCTGGGCAGGAACAAAGATGTATGCACAAATCAAAGGGTAGCATCGAAAGGTAAATATCTCGCTATCTCCTAAATAAGCTGTGTACACTGTACTTAGAAAGGCAGCTGTTGCAGAATGAAACCCAGATATCTGAAACTCTTCCAGAATATTGGCCCTGGCTATATCATCACGGACTCGGGCAAGTTTTTCTTCAATTGACATGCTTTTATACTGTCTATAGCTCGGTATGTTGCCTAGCATATTCTTCGCTAAAGGATGCCCTCGTGGCACTATAACCAACCTATAATGGTTTTGCATAAATATAGTCATCAACGGAGATTTCAATTGAACTTCTTTATGTGCATTACCTTTGAGTATGTCAATGCTATAGTCCAATGCGAGTATCTGTCAAGAAGTAATCACTGGCCTTCTTGTGTAAATACTCAGCACTATTGATGCAGTTTGGATTCAGTTAATCGAAGATTTCCTGAGTGATTACCCTGCGAGTACAGTGTTAGGATTGAAGAATCAGGTCATCTCCGCAACTGGGACACCTGTGCTCGTCTTTCATCTTGACCAATTGCAATGTGCGACAAGACCTACAGAAGACAATCTGTTTCATGACATTATGCGAGGGATCTCCCGACCGCTCGAAGAATTCGTCGATCCGGAGCACAAGACGCGCAAATGGATCGCGGGGTCCAAGCTCCGGCGCTGATAGAATATTGAACGTTGTTTGCAACGGATTCATTTCGTTTGGACCCATCGCAAGCAAACCAACGTCAACCTCTCCCTCCTTCCCATGTTCAAACGGAAGTAGCTGATAGCCAAAGCCATCTTTGCTTAATTCCGCAATCTTCGCAATTATCGTATCCCTTATCGAGGCTGGCGGGAATACATTGTGGCTCATGAAGCCTGACTCGCAAAGATATATATCCAGTAACGAAACGTCGGGTGAGCCAAAATCCCTGTAGGCTCTCAGCTGATTTACTGTCCGTCTAATTTTTCCGAACTTTAATGACCGGGCTGTGCCATCCTTGTAGAGAAGACTGACTTTCACTTCCCAAGTTCTATAAATCCACTCCTCTGAACGTGGAAAGTCATAGAGCCGAGCCAAGATATCTATGTCACTAGTGAACTGCTCCCCTGTCCCAAGATCCATGGGTATATTAACGGCAAACCATCGCCAGATGCGACCTCCAGCTAAATTACCGTATAGTGGAAGCAACGAAAACACTCGCCAGATTGTCGCTTTTTCCCTGTACTGTGATTCTGAATCGAAAAGAGTCACTCGCCTGTTAGCCTCCACTTAATTCCGACTGATCGCTTATTTCATAAGGTATGGACCATACATCTTGGCCTAATTTTGTGACTATTATAGACCTGATAAAGAGAATTATCACATGCGCCATCCAGTGTAATTAAACGCTGTTTGGTGTACAATTAGTCATTTTGCGATTAGCTAAGTGACATACCACCAGGCGATAAGCGCAATATAATCCTAATTGAGGTTAGAATGTTTGGGACAGGCTGGGACATAATGGGACTTTACGAACAAAACAGGGTTTTAGTGGTTGACAAAAAAGTTCTATTATATACGTGAAGAGACTGTTTGGGATATCTGGCTTGGAATTTCAAGACCGCCACCATAATCCACTCGGTCACCCCTCCCATAGCTAACAGTCGGGCAGGATTTGAAATAATGCTTATTCATTGTAGGGGGTAAATCGGGTCGACCTTAGTAGCGGAATAGTGCCGCTACCGGCGTTCCGCCAGGTACTTGCTCTCGCTCTACAGCGTATACGTTGCCTCCTTTTTCCAATGTGTTAGCTGTGGCAAAATCAAGCATATCCTGTACGCCAGGCTTCCTTTCTTTGTACAGGCGTACTTTTTGACGTTCCGGATCAAACTGCCCCCACTGCTGAACGCCTATGGCAACGAACAGTATTGAGACCCGCCCGTCATAAGCAGCCAGGACAGCCTGCTTCAAGTCATTAGTGGCCAACCCCTTGGTAATGGCCTCGCGGTATTGCACCAGCGCCTCAGTTTGACTGCGTTCGAAATAAGGCTGGACAATTGACCACGCCTGTTCCTGCAATGCTTCCTCAGACAATCTGTCAGGATTGCCCTCAATTCCCTCGTCTAGCAGGTAATGATAGGTATTTGCCTCCCGGTAAATGGGATGAAGGTAATCAACAGCAGCGACGATAAGTGGGCTGTGCTCTTCCCTTAGTACTTCATGCAGTCCTTGATCGACCTGTTGAAAATAGCGCAGAATGTTAACCTTATCATAGTCTTTGCTGACACCATGACCGTGAGATATGAGCAGACCACCTGGCCCCGTCGTGTGGAACTGATGTTGCTTCTCTGGCTGATCGTATTTCAAAGCTTCGGCTAAATTTGAGGGCACACTTTCCGGTGTTAATTCCCGAACATGATAGCGAGTGCATTGTAGAAACCTTACTTGATTCTGGCTTACTGCCAGAATGTAGAAGACCCCATCTTCGCTGAATAGCGGAAGCAGAGGTTTTATGTGGAAGCGTTCAGTAACAACTACTAACTCCTCGAAACTGTAAGGGAGCCGATAGTATCGAAATATCCCGGGCGAAATGAAAATAGCCAGACCATCACCCTGGTGCTGCCAGAAATGCGAATCGGGCAGCAATTGCTCGGCTGGCTCGAGAAGCCCCCTTGCATCTGAAATACTAATCCCATAGTTGACTAACTGGCCTTCTGCTTCTCTAAGCAGGTTCTTTAATCTAATCGGATCCTGCTCAATGTCTCCAGTACGATGAGTAGGCATGTAGATCGAAACACCCATTTCCTGGGGCTTTTCAACTAACGCACTCAGCTCATCCCTCGATAGTGTTTTCATAGCACCATCTCCAATCAAAGCCCTGCCTTGTTAGTGGCATCTTCCCGTATCGGGAGCATCCATCACTGCTTAGTTTGATGTATGATCCCTTCATCAACTAAACATGAGTAGTGAGAACACAGAATCAATTTTAGCATAGATGTGTCGCCACTTCACATAAAACTTGAACAAAAAGCCATTTGTTACTGACCAAGCGATGTACCATCCTGTGATAAGTGAAAGATTACGCTCTAGGGGGCTCAAAGAGCTGGGTAAAACAGTCGCGGATACATTCTAATGTGCTTGGTTTGCTCGTTACCTTCAAATTAAAGCCTAAAAATTGACGTTGATTTGACGTTAAAATGTTTGGGACGGGTCGGGACATAATGGGCTTTCACAGACCAGGATTTTTGGCGTGTTTACCTAATTCTACGATAAAACAAAGCTAAAATATGCCCTGTTATTGTGAACATGCCAACAGTATGCAGTGTCTAAGATGTAGTATTGGACTAAGGAGTCACAAAACGAGCTAATGTGCAATCTCGCCGTCAGGTGTACTCTGGATCTCTACCTCGCCGCCTCGTCGCCCAGACAGCCACGGCCACCGAAACCAGCACCAACAATGCTAATATGGCTATCTCCTCGGCCGGAGTAGTATTAACGGCTACACTGCTCATGACCACAGTGGGCAATAGCCCAGCCCTCACTATCGACTTCAGGCTGGGATGCTCGGTTATGAACTCAGCTATTGGCGGGCTCACCCTATAATAGACGTCTACCAGAGCTTGTCCCAACGGGTTGGTGAGGAGGTATTCATCCCTGAAGTCACGGAGAATTTGTATCTCCTCAGCCATAGGGGTGTCGTAGGCTGCGCTGGCTATGAAGCACCCGCAGTCTTCTAGCCCCATTATTTTGGTGACGAAGGCATCACAACCCGTAGGAAAATCCCCCCCGATATATTCCCAGGCATAGGTGGGCTGGAAGGCGTGGGGAGTGGTGGGAAAGCTGGAAGACTGCGTAGATCCGGTGACATAAGCATGTGCGTTTGAGTCCACGGTTATGTCCCTTCCCCGATCCTCGGCTCCGCCGCCGAGATAGGTGGAGTACACCAGGGCATTTCCATCCGATGCGAGCTTGGTGACGAAGACATCCTCATGCCCGTAGTAGGTCCCCTGGTAGGCATTCTGAGTGGGGAAGTCGTCGGAGTTCGTATATCCGGTGACGTAAGCGTTGTCTTCTGAGTCCAGGGCTATGCCTCTTCCATAATCGGCCCCTTCACCGCCGAGGTAGGTGGAGTACACCAAGAAATCTCCACGCCCTGACAGCTTGGTGACGAAGACATCATGCCATCCGGCAAAGGTCCCCTGGTAGGGGTTCTGAGTAGGGAAATCGGTGGACTGTGTCTGTCCGGTGACGTAGGCGTTGCCGACTGAGTCCACGGCTATGCCATATCCATAATCAATATCTTCGCCGCCGAGATAGGTGGAGTACCGCAAGACGTTTCCTTGCGGTGCCAGCCTGGTGACGAACGCATCACCAGACCCGGCACTGGCTGTCTGGAAGGCATTGGCAGTGGTGGGGAAAGCGTCGGGCCAACCAAACCACGTCTTCCCAGTGACATAAGCGTGGCCTTCTACGTCCACGGCTATATCCCATCCCTCATCCGTATAACTACCGCCTAGGTAGGTGGAGTACACAAAGGCATTCCCAGCCGGTGTCAGCCTGGTGACAAAGGCATCCCAACCCCCGGCATTGGCTGTTTGGAAGGCGCCGAGATTGGTGGGGAAGCGGGCGGGGTAGGATGAGAGCGTCTTTCCAGTGACGTAGGCGTGGTTTTGCCAGTCCAGGGCTATGCCATTTCCCTCATCGTCATCTCCACCGCCTAGGTAGGTGGAGTACACCAGGAAATCTCCATCCCGTGACAGCATGGTGACAAAGGCATCTCTACCCCCGCAATGGGCTGTTTGTAAGGCGCCAGAAGTGGTGGGGAAGGGAGGGGAAGACGAGGTCGTATATCCGGTGACGTAAGCGTGGCCTTCTACGTCCACGGCTATATCATGTCCAGCTTCATCACCTTGGCTGCCTAGGTAGGTGGAGTACACCAAGCTAGCTCCATCCTGTGCCAGCTTGGTGACGAAGACATCCGAGTCCCCGAGCAAGGTCCCCTGGTAGGGATTCTGAGTTGGGAAGTTGGCGGATGCCGTATATCCGGTGACGTAAGCGTTGCCTTCTGAGTCCACGGCTATACCGTATCCCACATCAGACAACAGGCCACCGAGGTAGGTGGAATAGTGAAACAGTAAGGGGTCTATGATGAGGGGATAGTAGTTATTGTAGGCTGCCACGTGGAAGCCGTAGGTGTTATCGCTGCCCAGCCTGAAGCCACCTTCAACCTCCACCACTTCATCTCCTATCTGCTGGTATATATATGGCTGGCTCTGCACCATATCGCCGAAGGCGGTACCGATGACAATCTCGCCATCTATAATTGCCAGGCTGTCTATACCGTTGTAAGCCAGTGCTATGGCTTCCGGCGTTGCTCCGGGATTGACGACGAAGTCATAGCGCAGCATCCCACCATTGCCATAGAGCCGAAGGTCTATATTGGGGTAAATATCCCGGTAAACCAGCTCTCTGTAGGTCGGGACATTGGCATACCAGTTCTCAGGGTCATTGCCGATAAAGTAGTTGACCACGGCGTCGTCTTTGGCGCTGCCCTCTATGGCGTGCTGTCTGTTAGCCCCCATAAAATCGAGGCTGAATACCAGTCTGTCGACTGTGTCATCTGCCACCGCCCCATCAGGGCGGATAAGGTCAAAGACGATGTTTTCTTCAGTAAAATAGACTGTCTGTCTTGACGTCTTGACGTAGTACTTGACCGCTTCGTCCACCTGCCCCTGGTTTTCGATGAACATGAGAGGCAGTTTGCCGTAATCCTCCAGTACACTGCTTTCCGTTGCCGATAAATCTAGGGTGTCTGTGCTGATTTCCCCGGCTAGCAGGCCAGTTGCCGGGAAAGCAGCCATTAATGCTAGTATCAGAATTGCTGCTGATGCGAAGATTTTCTTTCGCCACATAGTTCCCTCCTGTCTAATAATTTAGTTTCCCCAGGATGTTATCGAATATTTTTATCACTCCCCGGTACTACTAAGCACAATAACTATTAGAATAGTTAAGTTAAGTGTCATGTTTATTAGAGAGTGTAATATAAAAGTAACATTTTTTGAAAAAAAGTCAATACCTTTTGACTCTATTATGTATACCATTTAATTTATTCATTGCTTACAATCCGTTGAGCACGTTTTAAATGAATCATGATTTACACAATCTAGAATCGCACAATAGTCAGTTTTGTTTAATGGTAATTCGATACATCACAGAGTTCGTCAAAATGTTACATCTTCAAACCTCTCACCAATAGGTAGTTAGCCCAAAAAATTGAAGGGGAGCATTATCGCTCCCCTTAGCTTTGTCTTGGTGGCGTGGGTTGGATTTGAACCAACGACTCCCAAAGCGTCCAGGCTTATTTATGTGCTTTTCCCGCTAGCGTGTAGCAATCCACACCCTTTCTAATCCGTGGCATGTTTGGCAAATTATGTATTTCCGCTGGACTCATCGAGGGCAATTTTTAGCTTTATACTGGCATCTGTTGCCTCAAGTACATCTTCAGGCGTAAAGAAAAGATCCTTGTCAGGTGGCTTTCTATTAACGATAAACTTCTTAACTTCGCCACTCCAACCATCGCGTGCCAAGTGATTCACGGAGCCCACTACCTTGCCATTCTTATCTATTACCTGAACTCCGGCTTTTATTTCCATTGCTCTCTCCCAACGGAAGCATCTCCGGTCCTTTGACAGCCGCCAAGGTTTTCAGTATTCGCAGAATCTTCAAAATTCGGTCCCTTATTATCAACCCCGAACCTGCAACCTTGGCTTGCCTGCCGTCCTTGCCGCATATGTTGGCTATTCTTGAGGGGGCTTGCTGCGCATCATTAACTGAGGCCCGTCCGCCCTCTCTTCCACATCGATGAGTACATCGCCAACTTCTTCCTCAGTGCCTTGGTCAACCATCAGCGCAATGGCTCCTTCATGCTTAATAACTCGATCATCCTCAGCAGGGCTGTCAATTTCCAACGCAAACCTGTCCTCTTTTTTTATTAGTCGAAACCCCTTCTCTGGCTCCACACCACTTGCCTCCAAACTCTGCACTAACGCATTGGCTGCCAACTCACTCACCTCAATCATCTTTGCCTCCTTTTAACTAGTAGTTTAATTACCTCACCTGCCTACATCCAAGGCAGAGAAGCATCATATATTAAAAGTTTAATACGCGGAGGAAACCCGAGACATCGCCTGTTCGGCTAAACTCAAACCACCAGAAGGAGTATTAGATGTTAATTCTTTCGGTCATAGATAGAGGGGGACTGCTCAAGGAGTGGGCCCTCAGGCGCCTTCGGATTTGAGGTCTGTCACCAAGCCCTCTTGAACTGCATAGGCAGCAACTTGCTGGCGGTTACGGAGATTTAGCTTGTTCAGGATATTTCGCAGGTGGACCTTTACCGTGTGCTCCGATACGATGAGCCTTTCAGCGATTTCACGGTTAGTCGCACCCTCGCACACTAATTGCAACACCTCTCGTTCGCGACCGCTTATGTCATCCTTGCTCTTCAAGGCCTGTTCAGCAGCCAATTCTACCTTGACCTCATTGGCCATCTCCTGGGAGACAACAATGTCCCCCTTGGCGAGCATACGCAATGCTTGCACGAACTCCTGAGATGAGAGATTCACAGACAGGTAGCCTCTAGCTCCCGCTTGTAGGATCGGTAGAACGGCTTCTGTCGATCGCGGCTGTGTGAGGATAACGACAGCCGTACGCGGCAACTTTTCAGTAAGTACACGGATAATATCTGAGGCAACATCTGAAACCTCCCAATCCACCAGCACGATGTCCGGGTTACACTGCACTGCCAACTGGAAAAGGCTGTGCCCGGTGTCCGCCTGCCCCACAACATCGAAGCCAGCTTCTTGTAGGATCCTGGCAATCCCTTCGCAGATCAACGCATGATGATGCGCGACAACTACGGATTCTGTGTAGTTTGAGGGGTTAGAGCCTGAGTATGCCATGTTCACATGATATCATACCAGAATGTCTTCAACAATTGAGAAAGATTAGCGGACTGACAAATACCTCACCTTGACACCAAGCTCCACCTGGCACAAATAAAAAGGCGGGATAACTCTGAAAGTCATCCTACCCGCTTAGTTTCTTGGTGGCGGGGGTTGGATTTGAACCAACGACCTCCGGGCTATCGACCCAAAAAAGGTGAGTTTTTAGTTACGGAGTTATGGCTGGGAGAAGCTGGATATGGTGCTGAGATGTACCAGATCAGTGAAGTTTGAGAATATCTTGAGGCTTTATCAGAGGATTGAGCAACCTTTGAGAAGGGAATTGGCTTTCGTCATAAACATAACAAACCGTCACAAAGTGCAATGATTCGCCTGGCCGTCTCATTTTACTTGTTAGGCTCTAAGTGTCTTAATTGCAGCATTTCCTTCTTCGTAGTATTTCATTCCGATTGTTCCAAGTATCCCGGCATAGGCAGACGTTGAATCCAGTACTTCCCGGTGGTTCGCACTGGTGTCTCTCATAAATCTCAGCGAGGCCGTCTCGAACTTGCCGGTAATAGGGCAGTCCAGGAGCTTCGGTTACTCCCAAGACCACCCTTCCCTGCGGCATCCATATGGATGGTAGCGGGACGACACCGCGGCTGGCGAGGTATTCAGCGCCGGATAGGAAGCTTTCTACAGGTTCAAGCCCGACGACAAATGCGCTACAAGCCTTATTGCGACCATGTCTTTCGGCTATGTGGAACAGAGTATTGAGTTGCCGCTCACGCCCCGCAAAGCGCGCCTTGCCAGGACATATGCGTTTGAATAGCTCCTCATCCCATATCTCCATGTCGCAGGCAACCCTATCTGCTCCCGCTAGAAAAACTTCGTCGACAATCGTAGGGTCCGAGGGAGGTGACGTGTATACTAGAACTTCCCCTGAAATATTATCGAGGCCCGCCAGGTCATCAATTGCCCGCAGCATGTCAGCTGCGAGATGGCACTCCGCACGGGGGTTCATTGTCGAACCACCGGTTACCTGGATGTATGATGCCAGTTTTTCTGTATTTACCGCGTAGTTAACAACCTCTGATACATCCTGCGGTGTAGGGAAAAGAAGCTTTGATTTCCCCTCACGTGTAAGCTCCTCCATGTAAGCCCCTGTGTAACAGAACTGACAAGAAAATCCACTTCGTGCATACTCACAGGGCCACAGGTATGGAAAGGATAAGACATCCAGACCTTGCAAGACGGCAATCATACTGAAGGGTATG
>JGI24422J19971_10002561_pt1 | contig 11312 bp, 11 predicted proteins | sample DeeMarSWOR152_54_FD_19971 | JGI IMG/M metagenome (IMG submission 19971)
AGCTCTGCTTTCGCCCCCTCTGGTTCCGGCAAGAAGATACCACACGAATCGCCTACGATAATCCAAGCGGCTACTACCCCATAACGCCCGTCAGGCACTCTGATTGACATGACTACAATCCATTGTTCCGTGATTATTGTCTCTGAATTCTTATAAACCCTATCGGGCTCCTCTAAGACAGAAGTGGCAAAGGTGACAGGCCAAAAGTTGATCCTAGCACTGTTGCTGAAGTTCATGAGTCTTCTAATGCCTTGATGTGCATCGCTTAACCGGGAATAAAGCCGCGCATAATGACTACTTCCATGTTATCCAAGCCAGCACCGCGAAGCTGACACATTCGATGGCACTGAGCAGAGGTCGAACAATTTCGTATATCTCGGCGACGCGGCACAAAGCTGTAGTGGAGTATAAATATACCGCCATGGTGGCTTCAGTTAGCATAAGCAAGGTGAATGTAAGGAGACCCAACGAAAACTTGGACCTTATGCTTCGGTAATTCCTAGCGTACACTACTAGCAAGCTGAATATGAAAGCAGCCTTGACAATCTCGATCCACGTCGTGACTACTACAGCAAGCAACTTCTTCACCTCCATTACACATTTAGTTGTTGGCACTCAAACGATNGATGNCCTCTAGGAACCGCAAACCGCTTCATTCTTTGTGTTGCCTCGTCTAGCACTAGATCAAGCGTGACGTATGCTCTAGATGTGTGTTCTAGACTCGTATTGACTTATACCTTTTCCCAAATCTTTTCCGAATCATGGAATCATCTATGAGTAAGGCAAGCGTTGTCAACGGCATATAGTCAATCAGGTACGCCTTTTCAGGCCCACCTTTCCTGCTTGGCCTTTCGTTCTCACCACCTCCCTGGCAGAAGCGATTTGCAGAAATCAGCTAAATGCTGCGAATTGCGCTAACTGCAGAAGTCTTATATCTGCAACGTAGCAATAGGGTCCCATCTCGGGATGATTCGCATGCAATACAGGAATCTTGGAAGGGCGAAAGTGAAAGTAAGCGTGCTTTGTCTTGGAACTTGGGAGTTCGCTCAGACCAATGCTTGGGGTCCAGGCGAGCAAGAAGAGTATAGGAGAATAGTTGACTACGCCTTAGACGCTGGGATAAACTTCATCGATACTGCTGAAGGCTATGGGAGATCTGAGGAGATCCTTGGCGAGCTTCTCAGAGGAAGGAGAGACGAGGTGATCTTGGCCACCAAGATGAGCAGGGTCCGACGAGGTTTCAGCTATCATAATATGCGGAGAGGCATTGAAGGAAGCTTAGACATGCTGAACACCGACTTCGTTGACCTATACCAGATTCACTGGCCGAAAATAAAGGGCCATTGGTCTGGCGGCGAAAGTGGCATGGAAGACAAGGACTACGAAGATATCTGCACCTCAATGGAGAGGCTGAGAGACGAAGGACTCATCGGCGCGGCAGGTGTCTCCAACTTCAGGCTGAATCACCTTGAGAAATTTGGGGACAAAGCGTTCGAGATAATAGTCACCGATCAGGTTCCGTTCAACCTCCTTTGGAGAGGCTATGACGAACCGAACGTCGTGGACTTCTGCAGACGAAAAGGTCTAAGATACCTCACCTACAGTTCCCTAGCACAGGGCCTTCTAACCGGGAAACATAGGCAAGACACGGCTCTTGCTGAGATACAGCGAGCCAATGTACTATTCAACGAGCCAGTCTACGGCCGCGCAATGCGAGTGTTTGAGACTGTTAGAGAAGTGGCGAAGGAGGTAGACGCGACTCCAGCTCAGGTTGCCCTGAGATGGGTGATAGAGAGGGAATTGACCGTCTCCGCACTGGTAGGAATCAGAAATGTGAAGGAGCTTGAGGAAAACATTGAAGCAGTCAACCTGAACGTGACAAGCGAGCAGATGGATAGGCTTGACAGCGCCAGCCTGGAATTCTGGAAGCCCATGCCACCTAAGCTGGAACTGTGGTTGCATGACAACACTCGGGGTAACCTCCAGAGGCTGGGAATTGAGACTGACAAGGGATATTGAGCTCAAGGAAGGCGAGTGCAAGCTGTTTGAGCCCAGCGGAAAATCAAGCAATATAAGGATCTCTTCCTCCATCTATTGCAGACGGCATCACACGGAGCACAGTTGAGACGGGGACAAGATAGGGTTGCCTGAACGAATTCCGCCGGAGGCTATAATAAGTATTAGGGGCCTGACTGTTGAGTTTAGGGTAGCTCGTGGCATCCTTACGGCCGTTGATAATGTAGACCTGGACGTTTACCGCGGCGAGGTCCTAGGCCTAGCAGGAGAAAGCGGGTGCGGAAAATCCGTTCTTGCTCATGCTATTCTAAAGTTGGTAGACCCGAACGGCTACATAAAAAGTGGCAAAATCCTCTTCAGGGGGAAGACAGACGTGCTCTCGCTGCCGCAAGATGAACTGAGGAGATTCAGGTGGAAGAACGCTGCCGTAGTCTTCCAGGGTGCTCAAAACGCGCTGAACCCGGTCATGCGAACGAGTGAACACTTCTTGGATACTTTCCTTTCCCACGACAAGGAAACCGGCAAGGAGGAAATCTTCTCAAAATCCTCAAATCTGATTGAGGAGATGCGTTTGGATTCGTCTCGCGTCTTGCGGATGTTCCCCCACGAGATGAGTGGAGGGATGAAACAGAGAACGATTTCTGCACTGAGTCTACTCCTCGATCCCGAATTCCTGATCCTAGACGAACCTACATCCTCTCTTGACGTTTTCCCCCCCCCCCCCTAACTCAGAAATACATTCTGAAGCTTCTGAGGGGCATCCATGAAGAAACCGGGCTTACGATGCTCTTCATTACCCATGATCTGGCTACGTTGGCGGAAATAGCTGAGAGGATAGCCATCATGTACTTGGGGAACATGGTAGAAATAGGTCATGTAGACGAAGTTTTCTATGAGCCTAAGCACCCCTACACACAGGTTCTGCTGAAGGCTCTACCATCGATCAAAGGTGATATAGAGGATATAAGACCCCTTCCTGGCCCGGTTCCAGACCCAATCAACCCGCCATCAGGCTGCAGATTCCATCCCAGATGTCCTCACGCTATGCCTCTTTGCCAAGAAACCACCCCCAAACTTACGCGTGTCGAGGGAAGATGGCTAGTAGCATGCCACCTATACGGAGGAGAGGCGAAGTGAGTAAAGCCCCACTGCTCGAGCTCAATAGTGTTTCGAAGCTTTTCGAGGTCGGCGGCGGCTTATTCCGAAAGCCCAGCTATATCAAAGCGGTAGAGAATGTTTCGCTCCAGGTGTATGAGGGGGAGGCTTTCTCGCTAGTGGGTGAGAGTGGATGCGGGAAAAGCACTCTTGGCAGGATAATGTTGGGTCTTGCAGAGCCTACATACGGGGAAGTCCTTTACAGAGGCAAGAGCATTTGGCGAATGAATCGAGCTGAATTCGCAGAGTTCAGGCGGAGCGCCCAAATAATACATCAAGACCCTTACGACGCCTTGAACCCTATGCGGACTATCTACGGCTCTCTCGCACCGGCCATCCGCCGACACAGGATAGCAAGGAATAGCAGGGAATGTCGGAAGGTTGCGAGCGAACTCCTTGAACTGGTCGGACTGTCGCCTCCCGAGGATTTCTTGGGAAGATATCCTAGTAGACTTAGTGGGGGACAGATGCAGAGGGTCGCCATCGCAAGGGCCATCTGCGTTGAGCCGAGCTTCATCCTTGCCGATGAAGCGGTGTCCATGCTTGATGCCTCGCTAAGAATAAACATAGTGGATCTCCTCCTGAGTCTCAAGGACAAATTCAGTATGGCTTGTCTATTCATCACACATGACTTCGGCATAGGAAGATACTTCACCCGGACGGGAAGAGCAGGGGTCATGTACTTGGGCAATGTCGTAGAGGTGGCGAGTATCGAGGAGATCTTAAATCAACCCATACATCCCTACACGGAGGTCCTCATATCGGTAACCCCCGTCCCTGACCCCAAGCTAGCCAAATCAAGCCCCCTCCCTCCTCTTCGGAGCTTAGAGATACCGAGCCTGATCAATCCGCCACCAGGCTGCAAGTTTCACACACGATGTCCATACGCAGAGGAAATGTGCGCGGAAAAGGTACCGGAGCTTGTCGAAGTTAAGCCTGACCACTTCGTGGCCTGCCACATAAAATAGGCGTACGAACTTCAGCAAGTTGCTTTCAGCGCCATGTGAAGGCTAGCGAAATACACAGCTGGCTACCACACAGCGCTCCCCGGGTGAGCAATCAGAATATCTCCGGCTAGCCAAGAGAAATCTTGCTAACCTCACGGGCAAGTCCTTATTGCTCTAGACTCCGATCAAGAACCGAATCCGCAAAGGGAAGCAAGGACTCTTGCGGCGGCTAATCTAGATCCCTATGGAGCCTATGCTGTGCTGTCCCTTCATGTTCATCGATCATTTAGAACAGACTTGTGGTTCATAACATCTAAGTACAATGGAACGCGTCTGAACTCTAGTTGAGGCTGATTATGAAAGGTCCAGAGGCTGATGGAAGAGCAAGGCCCAATAGAATCGTCTTCGCCGTCGATGTTGATAAGAAAAGGCCTTACATTCAGCCTGCGGGCGCCACTCTAAGGAGTGACAAGGACATTGAGGTCTGTTTTAGCATAATTCAGAATGGCCTTGAATTGCAGTTGGGCTGTTTGCTGCTAAGAAGAGATAGACGCCACGATTCAACTTGGCTTCGTAATCATGTCCAGACGATCAAGCCCGAATATCTGCCTAACAGGCCACAGCGCAATGCTCATAAGGAATGAGCAGAGAAGATAGATTCCTGTGCCAGATCACCATGAACTTGGGCTGCTTGTCTGAAGTTTCAGACGCTTTCTGTGAAGATGATGCATTTCTGACATCCATTTTTCTGCCAGTTTGACTACGAACTAGCGCAGCGTCTTCCTCAGGAGCTTAGCAGCTGCCGCGGCAAATGCCATTGGGCATGAAGGCGAAGGTCTGTTCTAGGGAAGCAAAAGCGCCACACAACAACAAGAACACCATGGTGAAACGTATGACATTTGGCGGCATCATTGCCTCTGGCACATTATCAGTGACGTCGGTGCGGTCAGCCTGTGGGAATGCGTACCAGAGTTGTCGTGCAGGTGCCATTCGGATCCAGCCGGTGGAATATCTCGCGTCGGTTTTCCTCGAAGTTCAGCTCTTCGACGGCCAAAACGTCGCGGCATTTCTTTGCCACGCCGACAGCTTTAGTAGCCTCTTTCATCGCTACCACGTGCGACACTCTTTACAGCATATAGTGTGATTCAGGATTGGTCACTCTGAGCCTTGCAGCCCTGAATTCAGCTTCCAGATGCTGCCAATAGTGTCTGCATAATATCGCCATCACTCAGACTAGTCTGGAGCTTGTCTAGCGAGTGTCTGAAATTCCTCCTAAAGACTGAGCACTCAACAGCAACCGCGGTGTAATCCAGGATTCTACGATTTGGTAGGAATTTGGGAAAAAGCATAAGTCGATTAAGACATGTTCGAGTTCAAAGAGATCATGTCAAACTGAAGTATGATTTGAGGAGGCAAGGCAAAAATGAGAAAGGTTCATTCTGGATCGATATCGGCAGTAGTGGCGGTTTTTGCGATATTCACTCTCGCCCCAACTTCCTTTAGCGCATCTGCATCTCCAGGATACTTGGATCCCGTTGTGGTGAGAGACAGCGATCCCATGGGCACATACACGATCAATGTGACATTGGAAGGCATTGCCCAGTATCAAGGCAAACCTGACGCCTCATCGGTGGGCTATTGCATATTCAGAGCCCTCAAAGTAGCCATCGCTGATGTATGGAATGGAACTCCACCTCTCAGAGATGACATCATCGTGAACACCACCAACCCTACGACGGGCGCAGCGACCGCAATTGACTATCTCACAAAGGTGAGGACAACAAGAAAGCTCATACTCAAGAGAATACCGGGGACGACTGGGGTATTGATGATACCTGACAATTGGGTATGGGTCTTCATAAGCGAGTCTACGAGAAAAGCAATTGAGATCAAAGTTAAGGAAGAGGCGTTCCCAATAGTCAATGGTAAGACAAACCTCGAACACAGAGCAATAGTAATAGGCAAGCTGAATGCAGGAGAGACACCTACGGCGGAAGAGCTGGAGGATTACAGAGCTGCCATGACGGAACTCAAGAAGCGCTTCAAGACATGGAGTGATAGCGAGCTATTCGAGACAAGGACATTCACTTGGGTGGAGCCGGAGTTTGATCCGGAGGTTTTCATGGACTATTATGCCCCAGAACTTAAGCCCGAGTGGGGGAGACTGTTGACTGTCGAATCTGCATACGACTCTGTTGTTGAGACAAACATGGANCTTCAAGCGTTGAACGATGAGCTCACGACCGATTACGAGAGCTTGGCAGCCCAGCTTTCTGAGACTGAGATGCACCGATACATACTTCTGGCGACCACGGCAATCTTCGTCGTTGCGGCGGTATGCTTCGCCATGAAGAGGGCTTCCTGATAGTCGGTACGAGGAGGCAGTAGATGATACCTTACATGTATGCGATGAGGGAAATATCTCGCAGAAAGTACAGAACTGCCAGCAATGTCGCTGGGTTCGTAATCGCCGTCGCTACCCTGATCGCGCTGGTAACGGCAGCAAGAGGTTGGGAGGCCTGCACAGCAGCTCCTCTGAGGGCCATTGGTGCAGACATCATCCTGATCTACTCAGCACCCATCGCGCCTACGCCGGGGACAGGCTGTTACATTGCGATGCACCTCTTCGCGTACCCTTTCAACCAAACATACGTCAATGAAATGGCCGACATTCCGGGGGTCACGCAAGCTGTCCCGGTTCTAATGCACCGCATGCGAGCTGTCGTCTTCACTGGCATAGATCCCAGCGAGACTGAGACTAACGCAATATTGCCGAGCAATGTGATTGATGGCCGCTACCTTGAAGCCGACGATGAATACGTGGCGCTCGTCGACCGCAAGTACGCTGAGCTAAACGATCTTTCTGTGGGCGGCACTGTCGTCTACAAGAATAGTTTCACTGTCGTTGGCATAGTAGACGTGGGAGCTATGAACATCCTGAAGTCGCACATCTATGTGAATCTACCTGTTGCCCAGGAGGTTATCCATGGGGATCCCACAGGCTTGGTTGACTTAGCCCTCATCAGAGTCAACGACCCAGGAAAGGTCGGTCTCATATCTGAAGTGCTAACAAGGAAGTGGCCTCGGTCGACCGCGATAACTTCCTCGGAACTCGCTGCTACGGCTTCGGGAGTCATCAAAATGGGAGAGAAGACCGCATGGGATATCTCAATTGCGACCGCTCTTGTAGCGATACTATTCACGATCAAGTCCCAGATCGGGGCTGTCACGGAGCGCACCAGGGAAATAGGAATCCTTAAGGCAATAGGATGGGGTGACACTGATATCGTGAGCCAGATCGTCATTGAGTCAGCATTACAAGGACTAATAGGAGGCTTTCTAGGCTGTGCACTTGGCTACGGCTTCGCATGGTATATCCTCTCCACAATAGGAGGCGAGGCCGGGGGAGCTTTCCGGTTCGTCTCTGTCGACCCGATTGTCCTAGTCATAGGCTTCGCCGTCTCAATTGCTGGCGGCGCAGTAGCGGGCCTCTACCCATCTTGGAGAGCGGCTAGGCTGCTGCCTGCTGAAGCCCTAAGAGCAATATGATAGGTCGACAGAGATGCAGGCAGAAAATATAGTTGAGACATCGAATCTGTCAAAGATCTATCGCCTGGGAAAAACCGGGGAGATCAGAGCAGTAGACGGGGTCGACTTGCATGTTGCAGAGGGGCAATTCCTCGTCATCATTGGCCCTTCTGGAAGCGGCAAGACGACTCTTCTCAACCTTCTGGGGGGCCTTGACAGACCAACATCAGGCAAGGTTGTCCTTGACGGCCTAGACCTTTCAGAGATGGGTGAACGCGGGATGATCATGATCAGGCGAGAGAAAGTAGGCTTCGTCTTCCAAGCCTTCAATTTGATACCTACGCTTACGGCAATCGAGAACGTTGAGGCTGCCCTAGCACCTATTAGGATATCCAGAGATGAGCGGCTTGAGAAGTCCAGGGGTTGGCTGGAGGCCGTGGGGTTGGGAGCTCGCGCCGATCACTTGCCAACCGAGCTTAGTGCGGGGGAGCAGCAGAGAGTCGCTGTCGCCCGGGCCTTCGTCAACCAGCCTAGGATCTTGCTTCTAGACGAACCAACCGGGAACTTAGACACCGCAACAGGCAGGGAGATCATGGAAGCGCTTCGGCATGCTAACGATGATCGTGGTCAAACAGTCATAGCCGTCACGCACGCTGGCTATGTCAGACCATTTGCAGATAGGATCCTATATATGAGAGACGGAAAACTTTACGAACGCAACCCTAGCGAAATCGCTAGCGAATTCGAGGACGAATGATGCGCCCCAGACACGCAGTCTCGAAAACAGCTGCGTATGCATCTTCCTTTGCGGCGTCTTCTTTCTCAGCTAGCTGGGTCGGATAGGCCCAAGTACTGAGTAGATCAAAGACCGAGAGCGCGCGCTAGGATCTTGCAGGCGTACTATGGCTTCTCTCTATCGCGGTACAGTCTGAACATAACAACCTTATCCAAGCACACATCGCCTTCCACCAGCCTCTCGTTGTCAAACACGAAGTAGTAAGTCCCTTGTTGTTCGGCTGTGAAAGTGAAGTTCAACTCTACAGCGTGATTGGCGGAAATGATTGCCGAGAAATTGAGATCCGCCAGCATTCTGGGGAAATTGGCCTCATCCAAAACGTAGAAATTGAGGCACATTCTACTACTTTCTTCGAAGTATCCATTGACCGTTGTGTTCGATTCGAGCTCAACATCGAAGAAGGAGAGCTCGTTCCTCGCCACTTCAAACGTGTCTTCAACGATGATACCAGGACCGGAGCCATTCGGGAAAGGCGACTTCGACTGTTGAGTAAGGTATATTGACACTATCGCCGACGACGCTAATACGACGGCTAGGAAGACTAGCTTCTTCAATGCCGATCTCAATTCAACAGTCTTCTCCTGCCCCTTCGTGAGGGTCCCTGTTTATTTAACGTTTCCTTGCCATCCTTAGCTAGCTGCAACTTGCGAGTAAGGCGTTCCCTATGCTTCCGTACTGATAGCGGTCGGGACCTACCGCTGGGTACGCAGTCGGTGGCTGGCGAACATGGCTTTGTGCCTATCGCAATGGTTCGGTCTATAGCGTCTGAGTCGTCGACCGAGAAAACAGCAAGGTGCAACCAGCAAAAGGTCGAAGATTGAGCAAACAGACACCTTTGAGCGCTTCGGCGTACAGCTTGAAAACCTCAATCTTGGCCGATACTCCTTCGTCCGTGTGCTAAATGTGTCCTTGAAATCTGAGGGAATCACGCCGATCGGCGAGATATGAAACGCTTGCCTATTCGTTGTCCCCAACCTGGTAGAGCCTATGGGCTTATCAAGACTTAGACATTGCACTAGCGCTACAGCATAAACTGAGCACACATTCCTGCTCATTTCGATGATCACAACCGTCTTTTCCAGAGGATACGAGGGCTACCCAGTTGATCTTTGAATCCTGATCTATACAAAAGAAGAGAATTAGATTTCCAGACAAAGGCTTCACGGGGTCGCCCTTGCCAACCGGTTCATCTTGGTCCAACCCCGTCTATGGAAAATCGGTTGGTTGCTTCCATGCAGATACAGAGTGGGATTAAGGATCAAGCCTTCACAATGCATTAAACCCACAAAAGAATGCTCTAACAGGATGATTGAACGGATGGAAGTAGGATGGAGCTGAAGCTGAAAAGTGACATGTTCTATCTACTGGATGCGGGTAGTGAGAAGCGGATCTATGACGATGAAAGCGACTCGGTGGAGGCNTTGAGGACAATAGTCTCCCAGAATGAGGATATTGAAGCTGAATCTGTGAAAATCCTGGAGATAAACACGTCGGCGGAGAAATGGGAAGTCAAGTCTGTTCCGTGGTCTAGGATAGCCAAATGGTTGTTGAGGGGGAAGGTCCAAGCAAATGAAGAGGAGAAAATCGAGGCAACGTCTGCATCAGAAGAACAATAGGTTTCATTCCTTGGTTTGATGTTCAAGGCTTCGAAAAGGATTGGAGTATATTCTCTTCTGCTTGGTTGCGCGAGAAGGGTCTAGATGCTGCAACTTTGGCGAGCATTATTTTTCTTTCTAAGTATTTAACAGCGCTCCGTCTGATGTATTGCCTGGGGTTTTCAGCAAGTTGCCTTCTATGATCTTTTCCTCGGGTATATTGAGCTCCTCGGACAGCCAACGTCTTAATCTCAGAGTATCTGGAGTTAAGAGTTCTCCATAGATCGAATCTTCAGCTATTACATCATTCTTGGATGCCGGCAGCTTCTCAGAATATCTGAAGATGAACTTTTGGCCGACGGAAGTTACGGAAAGGACGTTCCACATGTCCACTTCGAACGCTACAAGAGAAGTGCCAATGCTGGTCTCTTTGAACTCTGACCATCTCTTGCAGTCTATGATGGCTAGGCGTTGACCATTCCTAGAGGTGAATTCCTTCAGGTTCCCTACGATGGAGGAGATGTTGTCGACGAAGACATCGAGCTTGTCAACAATATCAGAGATGTTCTCCTGATCGATGATTTGGTTCAGCTTTGCGATNTTGCCGTGGGATAGCGAAATGTTGTTGATGGAGGTATCTAGCCTCTCAGCGAATTCNGACAGGTTCTCTTCGTGGCTCTTGAGAATGTTNATNANCATGTCCAAGACATCAATCTTGTTTCTCTCAAACCTCGAACGAGAAGACATACCAATACCCTCTCTACAGGCATCTGCTGAGTAGTTGGATCGTCTCGCGTTTCTTGGAGCCTTCATTTATTGAATCGGTGTTAGATTGAGGTTCTCTTCTATGTGTTATGAAGACTGATCCTCCGAGGCTTAAGTGGCGATCGATTCTGAAGAAACTGATCTCTTCTACCTCTTCGACACGTACACTTTGATCTTCGTCATCATANANGAAGAAGACAATCAATGCAGAGTCTTCGTCTTGAACTCTCAGCATTACGCATCAGTTAGACCGCTATGATGGCCCTGATCATATAAATCTGCANGAAATAATCTTATGATAACGAATTATGAATGTCTGAACTAGGTTTCGCNTTTTGCATCTTCAGACGGCTGGAAATGTGCAACCTTCANAAGATTCTACCGAAAGACTTCTAAAGAAAGTGGATCGATTACTTGCATAAACGAAAGGGCTATTGGAGCATTCAGGCATCATGTCCAAGCAGGAGCTTATGGACGAGTTAGTCGATGAGGTGGGACAATGCCAGAGAT
>JGI24422J19971_10002564_pt1 | contig 11306 bp, 8 predicted proteins | sample DeeMarSWOR152_54_FD_19971 | JGI IMG/M metagenome (IMG submission 19971)
GAAAATAATAAATGAAAAGAGAAGCCAAATCAAGAAAAATTTGGAGGAAATGAGCATCTCCAATTCTATGATAAGAAAAGGTTTTGGGAAATAGCCTGGCTCCCATCGGGGTCAGACTTTATCGACAAATGATGTCTACATGACAAAATGTAGCCCAATCCTCAAAATGATGACAAAGTCTGACCCCGAGAGGAGAGCGAAGCCTTGATCCGAGTTGCTTTTGACTCGCTGGGGCAAAAGCAACGTGTTTTTGAACCATATTGCCTGAGCATTTCTTCAATGGTCGCTGCGACTATTTCCCAAAACCTATGGCTTAACAATGAGTTATAACAGATATGGAGATGCTTCCCGTGACATCGTGATTTTTTGCTGTAAAAAGGGGACAGGCTACTTTTTTCCCTTAAGGAATTATGGGCGCCTTTTTGTAGGGGCTTGATTTATCAAGCCCGCACTTATTTCTAAGAAAGGTGCCTAAAAATTCAAGTTTTAAAAGTCTAATCCCGTATGGTAAAATTCGCTGTAAATAAGGATGAATCTTTATAAAGCACGATCAAAGGAGTGCCGATGAAAGTCCTGACTTCGAGACAGATGAAAAAAATTGACCGGACAGCTATCGAGGAAATCGGAATACGGGGCACCATTTTAATGGAAAATGCTGGCAGGCAAATCTTCAAAAAGATCCGAGAAAAGTTTCAAGAATTGAATAAAGAGAAAATCGTCATCGTGGCCGGCAAAGGAAACAACGGCGGCGATGGTTTTGTTGTAGCGCGCCTTCTCCATAACCACGGAGCCGCCCCACATGTCCTGCTTCTAGCTTCAAAGGGGGAAGTGAGGGGAGACGCCGCCGTAAATCTAAAAAAGGCCGAGAAAATAGGGATAAAGATTAACGAGGTCTGCTCTCTTAAGGATTGGAAACTCCAGAAAGAAAAGATTTCTCATTCGTCTGTGCTTGTTGATGCTATCTTTGGGACCGGCCTTGTTAAGCCTGCGCAGGGATTTTACGCCGCTGTTATCAAGGATATTAACAAATCAAAGGCATATAAAATAGCCGTGGATATTCCTTCCGGTCTTTCCTCAGATACCTTTCAAATCATCGGTCCTTGTGTTAAGGCAGATTTAACGGTTACCTTAGCTGCTCCTAAAGTGTCCCATGTTTTTCCGCCTGCAGAAGATTATGTGGGTGAGCTGGTTGTGGCTGATATAAGCATTCCTTCTTCCCTGTTCGATGATGAAAATCTCAAGCTCGAACTAGTGGAGAAGAAAACTGTTTTGCCCTATTTTAGGAGGCGGCGTAAGGATACGCATAAAGGAACTTATGGTCATCTTTTTATTGTTTCCGGCTCCCTGGGAAAAACAGGAGCCGCTGCTATGGCTGGGAAAGCAGCTTTAAAGATGGGAGCAGGATTGGTGACCGTAGGAACTCCAGAGAGTTGCCTTCCCATTGTGGCTCGCTCTATGGATGAATTGATGACAGAGCCTCTAGATGAAACAAAAGAGAAAACTATCTCTCACGAAGCTTTAAAAAAAGTGCTGAGTCTACTTAAAGGGAAGGATGCTCTAATGATAGGACCAGGGATTTCCACTCACAAATCCACCTCTGAACTAGTCCTCTCCCTTATGCCAGAGATTAACGTGCCTGCAGTCGTGGATGCAGATGCTCTGAATATACTGGCTTCAAAGCCGGAGAAAATAAAATCTTTGCGCCAACCTGCAGTGCTCACTCCCCATCCAGGTGAGTTCGCGCGGCTCCTTAATCTTTCTACTCGGGACGTAGTGGAGAGGAAATTGGAACTTGCACCTCAATTTGCCGAAAAATATGGGATTTATCTTGTGCTTAAAGCCTACAGAACAATCACCGCTACTCCTGACGGGAAAGTCTTTATTAATCCCACCGGAAATCCTGGGATGGCCACTGCAGGCTCGGGTGATGTTCTTAGTGGAATGATTGCTTCTATGATCGTCCAGGAGAAAAATCTGCTCGAAGCAGTTCTGGCTGCTGTTTATATCCACGGCTTAAGCGGAGACATTGGAGCTGAAAAGCTAGGAGAGAAAGCCTTGACTGCTGGCGATATCATCCGTTACCTTCCATCAGGAATCAGACGTTTAGAATCCGGGTAATTAGTATTTGGCAGTGAAGAAGAACAAAGGCCCATAAGAATGGGGCCAGGCCCCATTCTTTTAATTTTTATTTTGAGAAAATGAATATAAGCAAGTATCAAAAAAAGGAAAAAGAGTATTTAACTAACTCTGAGAATGAGACCTTTCTTTTAGCCAAGAAGCTTGCCAAGGATTTTAGAGGTCAGGAAGTGGTATTCCTGATAGGGGAACTTGGAGCTGGAAAAACGGTTTTTGCCAAGGGAATAGCAGCGGGTTTGGGACTGAAGGATGTTCATCAAGTCTGCAGCCCTTCTTATACTCTCATTAACATCTACAAGGCGAAATATCCAATCTTTCATATAGATCTTTATCGGCTGGGGAAAAATGCAGAGATTTTGGACCTCGGCTGGGAGGATTATCTCGGTCAAGGAATTATAGTTGTGGAGTGGGCCGAGAAGATAAAATTTAACTTAGATGCTATCCGGGTAGTCTTTCATATGGGTGAAAAAGACCAGAGGAAAATAACTGTCTGCTTTTAATTCTTATTATTTTCTATTTTTATTAAGAAAATTTTATATGAAAAAGGTGGGTTTGATAAATCAAACCCCTACAATAAAAGAAGGAGGGCTTGATAAATCAAGCCCCTACAAGAACCTAGGTGGGTTTAATAAATCAAATCCCGACGAAGATTTGCCCTTTCGGTTTGAAATAAAATTGAAATAAGTGAACAGTTTAGGTATAAATGCTAATGAACTCTAAGGAAGATAAAGGAGAGGTTTAAATGAAAGCTGTAAGTGACGCTTTTCAATTTATTTCGGGAAATACCTATCTAAGATTCTTAGCAATCCTCGTCGTTACGTTCATTATTGCCTTCCTGGCCAAATTTATTCTGAAGCAAGTAGTGAAACCCCTGGTAAAAAAAACAAAAACGAAAATTGATGATATAATCATCAAGAGTCTCTCTTCCATAATTTTTTATATCGTCCTCTTGGTGGGCCTCAAGGTCAGCGTACAAAATTTTGAACTTAGAGAAAATATTCAGACTGTTTTCGAAAGCGTAATCAATACCCTTTTAATCTCTGCCGTAAGCCTTATTCTTCTTAAGATAATTGGTAATTTTTCACAGCAATGGATGAAAGAATGGAAGTTCAGGACAAAAACGACTGCGGATGAAAGGCTTATTCCTTTATTCCAGAAACTTTTAAAAGCTATTGTCATCGTCTTAGCTGTAATTTTTATTTTTAATGCATGGAAAATAAACATAAGCCCTCTACTCGCAACTGTTGGAATTGCAGGCCTTGCTATTGGTCTAGCTGTGAAAGATACCTTAAGTAATATTTTGGGAGGACTTCAACTTGTCCTTGATAAAACTTTCAAAGTAGGAGATAAGGTTCAGCTAGAATCTGGGGAAATGGGCGTCATTCTGGATATTGGCTTGAGGAGTACAAAATTAAGGACCTACGACAACGAAGTGATATACATCCCCAATGGTTATCTGGCTAATGCCAAAATTAAAAATTTCACTCATCCTGATGTTTCCATCCGTGTTAATGTCAATTTTGGAGTTGTTTATGGCTCAAACACAGAAAAAGTTCAAAAAGTTGTCCTTGAAGCCATAAAAAAGATAGAAACCGTTATCGAAGAGCCTGAACCTATTGTACAGTTTTTAAAAATGTCTGATTTTTCTCTGGATTTTGTCGCCAGAGCGTGGGTAAACAGCTATACAGATGCCTATTCAACTCAGCTTAAAATGACAGATGAGATCTATAATGCCTTGAACAAGGCAAACATCGGCATTCCCTTTCCCACTCGGACTATTTACACCAAGAAAACTGATTGAAAATAAAAAGAGAAAAAGGAAATTTGAAAAACCGAAGGCATGTAATAAAATGAAAGATCATCCCAGAATGATGAATCTTTCAAAAACCTCTTCTCTTACCCTTCTCCTTTTCCTGGTTATCCTTGTTGCTAGCTGTGCTCGTGTTGTGTACGAGCCGGGGATGGTTTTTGGCCCTTCAGAAGCCAGGTGGGTTGAAAAGACCATGGCCAGGATGACCTTAGAGGAAAAGGTTGGGCAGATGGTAGCCTGGCGCTATAATGGTCACTTTGTAAACCTGGATAGTGATTATATCGAGAGGCTTAAGTCCCTGATTGTGGAGCAAGAGATTGGAGGCTTAATTCTCTTCGGGGGAGAGGTTTACGAAACAGCTCATTTAACAAATACCGTACAGGAACTGGCAAAAATACCCCTTATAATTGCTTCTGATTTTGAAAGAGGTGTCGGGAATCAGATTTCAGGAGCTACCTTGTTTCCTCCTCTGATGGCGGTAGGAGCAACATGGTCTGAGGAGCAAGCCTATCTCATGGGCAAAGTAACCGCCCTTGAAGGCAGAGCCCTTGGGATTCATATGACCTATTCTCCTGTAGTTGATGTGAATATCAATCCCGAGAATCCTATCATCAATGTCCGTTCTCTTGGCGAAGATCCAAAACAGGTAAGCCGTTTGGCAATAGCCTTCATAAACGGATGCCAGGAGAACGGTCTGATAGCAACGGCTAAGCATTTTCCTGGTCACGGGGATACGGATCAGGATTCTCACAGCCTTCTGCCCACCATAGAAGGAGATCGAAGCCGCCTGGAGAGAGTTGAACTCTATCCTTTTAAGCAAGCTATCGAAGCTGGGGTACAAGCCATCATGACCGCTCATCTCCAGCTTCCCGCACTTGATTCTACTCCCGATACTCCGGCCACCCTCTCGCCCCTGATTATAACCGGTCTTCTAAGGGAAGAGATTGGCTTCGATGGTCTTATCGTCACAGATGCTATGGGGATGGGAGGAGTTACAACTCTTTACTCCCCAGAAGAAGCAGCTTTGAAAGCTGTTCAAGCTGGAGTGGACATAATACTTCTTCCGCCCAAGCCAGATGAAGTTATCGAATCTCTTATCCAGGCTGTAAGGAACGATCAGATTTCAGAAGAAAGAATCAATATATCTGTAAAAAGAATCCTGGAGGCAAAAGCAAGGCTTGGCCTCCATAAAAAAAGACTGGTGGATTTAGATATTCTGGATGAGATGGTGGCTACAAAGGAACATCTGCAGAGTGCTGACCAGGTATTTGAAAGTTCGATCACTCTTGTCAAAAACGATGGACCAATTCTTCCTCTTTCTGGCTCAAATCAGAAGATTGCTGTTTTTTCATTGAGCAGCGACCCAGGAGGCTATTTTGCAGGGAGAACCTTTATTCGAGAAGTTAAGAAAAGATGTCCAGGTCTGATTAATTTTTACGCTGATGCTTTTACCGGAGAAGAGTTTATTCAAGAAGCAGTTGAGAAATCGAGCAAAGCCGATGTTATTGTCTTTGCTCTTTTCTCCTCTCTTAGCGCCTGGAAGGGCACTGTCGACCTTGATTTCAGACATATCCAGCTTGTCCAGGAGGCAGCAGCGAATTCCAAGCCAGTTGTTGTCATTTCTTTTGGCAGCCCTTATTTTTTGAGGCATTTTTCTTTTGTCGATTCCTACGTTTGTGCTTACAGATGGGCTGAACAAGCTCAAAAAGCTGCTGCAAAAGCTCTCTTTGGAGAGATAGATATAAAAGGAAGATTGCCCGTTTCCCTCCCTGGCCTTTATCCTGCGGGCCATGGTTTGGCATTAGCAAAGAGAGGGAAGACACCTTAGTTTTTTAATGAAGACCAGAGGTTAGGAAAAATATGAGGATCAAATTCGCGGTCAATACTTTTGCGGTTTTTCTCGGAATGAGCGCTCGTAGAGGAAAAAAATAGAGGGTTCGTAGCCAGAAAAGGGCAAATTCTTTTATCTAAATTTAAAGGAGTTTTATGATGAACAGAAGAGATTTTTTCAAGTTTGGCTTTGGCGGGGCAGGCCTGGCTGTGGGGGGCGGCTTGGCATCAGGCGCGGATAATTCGCCCTCTTCTCCTGGCAGAAGTGTTTATAGCCACCCCAGTTGGGTTAAGATGATTTCGAGGCCTAAATTGGCCGTTGATGACAACGTTTATTCAAGATTTAATGCGAGGAATAATATATTTGGCTCCTTTACCAGATATTATGGAGAGGAAAATAGAAAAGAACTGATGAAAGAAAGCAGGAACAGAACGATGGAGTATTACCTGGAAAAGCGCCCTGGCTACAGACTTGAAGACCGGGCCCTGGCTGATGCGGCCTGGGTTATCTCTCGGCTAGGAGGTTTGAATAGAGGTACTCGTGCCTGGACAAGTAAATCTGTGCGCTCTCCAGAACAACGAGGAGTGGAGAAATATACTGGGAGCCCAGAAGAAACAGCCCGACTAATTAAAGCTGCAGCACGCTATTTTGGTGCAGCTACAGTCGGAATAACAATACTTGATCGAAGGCATATTCATTCACAAGAAAGAGGGAAGCAAATAGTTTTTGAGAAAGCCGACGAACCTTACGAAGATGAAAAAAAACTTGTTATACCCGATAAATGCAAATACGCCATTGCTTTGAGTGTCCAGATGTCTCTTGATAATCTTCAATGTTCACCTACTGCTATCAGCAGCGCTGGTTCTTCCATGGGCTATAGTAGATGTGAGTTTCTCGTGGCAGGGCTGGCTCAATTTATCAGAGGGCTGGGTTATGTTGCTATCCCCAGTGTGAATGATCTGGGTTCGAGTGTAGCTATTGGGGTGGATGCTGGTTTGGGGGAACTGGGGCGCACAAACAGATTGATTACACCTGAATTCGGTCCTTCCGTCCGCCTTTGTAAGGTCTTAACCGACCTGCCTTTGGCTACTGATAAGCCTATTGATTTTGGCCTTCTGGAATTTTGTAAGATCTGTAAGCGCTGTGCCGAAGCTTGTCCTTCTAACTGCATATCTTTTGATGATCAACCAAGCTTTCGGGTGAAAGGGGAGTGGAATAATCCTGGTCATCAAGCCTGGTTTGAGGATGCCCCCAAATGCTTTGCTTACTGGCAGAAATCAACCTCTGGCTGTAGCATCTGTATTCCAGTTTGTCCCTGGGCAAAAAAGGATAAGACAATGATTCACGAAATAGTGAAGGCTGCAAGCGCCAAAATTCCAGCGCTGGATATATTTTTCAACACCATGGATGAAGCCTTTGGCTACGGAAGGCAGAAGGATGCTGATAAATGGTGGTCTCTAAACCTGCCTGAGTACGGCATTGATACAACTCAAGGAAAGGGGTGAGCAATGGCTGAAAAAGAGAAATTCCTTGTAGTAAAAATAAGAAAGAGCACCTGGTTTATTTGGGCGATGAGGGTAATTTGGGTTCTCTGGCTTTTATTCTGGGCTGAGTTTATGGTAGGTTCTTGGAAAGAATTTGAGCGAAGAGCCTTTGTTATTTCGTTGATAGTTTTGTTATTAAGCTTGGCTGTGGGCTCGTTCCTCTGGCTTTGGGGGTACCTAAAGCATAAAAAAGCTTAAAACTTGAAAAAAGGGGACAGGCTACGTGTTTAATATAAACTCACAATTTCAAATTTGTCTACGTCAACCAGCCCTCTATTGGTAATTTTTAGCTTTGGTATGACTGGTAGCGCCAAGAAAGCCATCGTCATAAATGTATTCTCCAGGCGGGAGCCAACTCTTTTCGTAGCTTCTTTTATGTTTCTATATTCCTCAACAACCTTTTTTATCCTTGAAGTTGACATTAAACCGCCAATCTTAAGAGGAAAATAATCAATTTTATCTGCTATGATAACCATCCCGCCGCCTTTTTCGCTTAAAAAATTCGTAGCTTTGGCCATGGACTCATCATCAACACCGGCCACGATTAAATTATGGCTGTCATGAGCAACCGTAGAAGCTATCGCCCCTTTTTTTATGCCTAAGCCCTCAACAAATCCAAGAGAATAAGAGCCAGTTGCCTTATGTCTTTCAATAACAGCGATCTTAGCAATATCTTTTTCTGGATCAGCCCTCAGTTCGTTATTATAAACCGCAAAAGGCACTATTTTTTGTTTTGTTTCCAGGCTATTTGTGATTATCCCTATTACCTTCACATTTAAACTTCTCTCGCTTCCAGCGGCTATTATCTTGAAATCATTAGGCTGAAATTTCTTTCCTGTATTCATTTTTCCTGTGAACTCTGAATAATCATAATCTAAACGCTTACCTACAAATTCTCCATTATCGACTACCAATGCTCCGCTGTGAACTACTTTATCTATTTCAAACTCTTCTAAAGAATCGAAAACAACCAAATTTGCCTTTTTGCCTTCAGCAACTTCTCCAGTTACAGGGTAATTATGTAATCTAAAAAATCTTGAAAAATATCTTGAAGCATTTATCGTCGCTAATGAAATTGCCAGAATAGCGGCTTGCTCAAGGTCTAATTTTGAATTCTCTTGTATAATTTTTCTTGCCTTTCTAATAATCCTGTCAACATGCCCTTCTTTGTACAATTCAATAGGATCTAAATCATCAGAACAAAACATAAATCTGTCTAAGTTAATGTTTTTTTTAAGAAGCCCGGGCAAGATCCTTTCTAAATCTTTTGTAGCACTTCCGTATCTCAACGCAATGTGCATGCCCAAATTGTTCTTTTCTATGACTTCATCTAAACTAATTGATTCGTGATCGGACATTATCCTGACTTGGTTATCATTTTTACCATTTGAAATATAAGTCTTTAAACCTTCACCAGTTAATCCTGGACAATGTCCATCAACAATTTTCCCGGCATCGAAAACTAGGTCGACTTTCTCTCTTGCATCTCCCAGACCGTGGATTATTCCGGGGAAATTCATCATTTCTGCTAAACCAAAGATTCTTTTATCAGGAATCAGGGCTTTTACATCTTCAACTGTTAGGTACGCACCCGAGTCCTCTAATTGAGTTGCTGGAACACAGGAAGGAATTCCGATAAACATATCCAAGGGAACTATACCGGATTGTTCCAGGAATAAATCTATCCCTTTCCTGCCCAGAACGTTGGCTATCTCATGAGGGTCAACAAATATTGCTGTCGTTCCATGTTTTACAGCTTCTCTGGAAAACTCAAGCGGGCTGAGCATGCTGCTTTCTATGTGCAGATGGCTATCAATAAATCCAGGAGCTACATATTTCCCCTGAATATCAATGGTTTTTTTTGCATTTTGCTTTTGAGGAGATTCTATCTCAGCAATAATTCCTTTGTTAATTAAAACATCGCCTTTACGAATTTTTTGAGAAAGAACATCAATAATGTTCCCTCCCCTTAAGATTAAATCATACATGTTTTCTTTAACCTTAGGCTTCGTCCCTGAGTTTCTTGATTATATGCCGCGCTCTCTTCGGTCGCTCGCAATGACTTTTCTTTACGCAACATTGGGAAAAAGCCTGTTATTTATTCAAATAATAGTTTTCTTTGACAGAGATAATATAAGGTAAATGCCTGAAATCTTCTCCTGCATCGATACCATAGCCAGCAATCCATCTATCAGGAATCTCAAATCCAAGATAGTCAAGAATTAGCTTATTTTTTATCTCTTCGACTTCTTTTGTTGGATTTCTTAATATTTTATTGAGCAAAGCACAAATCTTTAAAGATTTAGGATTTTGTTCTTCAAGTAGTTTTTGCTTAATCTCGAATAGCGTAAAGCCTTGATCAACGATGTCTTCTATTAACAAAACATCTTTTCCTTCGAGATTTTGAGGTTTAAGTTCTATTGTGACTTTTCTAGTTGTTTCTTCAGAATGCTTTATTTCTTCGCCATAGGTCACAGCTTTGATAAAACCATACCTGATTTCTGGGCCCTGAAATCCACAAATTTTATATATTTCTCTTCCCAGATCTGAGGCAAAAACAAATGCACCCTTCAAGATAATAATAAGCATTAATTCTTCTGCATTTTCATAATCCCTGCAGATTTCTTGAGCTAAAGCTTGAATTCTTCTTTTTAAACACGTCTCTGGAATCAAGACTCTTTCTATTCGATTTTTTTTATCAGAGGAAATCCCAGGTATGGCTGTTATATCGTTTTTTGTTCCAGTTATACCTTCCTCTGGTACTCTTACAACATTCCCATAATCAATTTCTTGATTCATGTTTTTGCTAATCTTCGCTTTCTATTTTCCGGCAAAAAACTTATAGCATAGGCAAATTTTGAAGTCAAAAGCTTAGGTGGTTGCGGCATCGAGTAACGGATTTATTAATTTACAGACCAGTGAATTGAATGGCCCTCTTGCTTATCTGAACTAACGAGCTTATTCCCTCGAGCTTATCTTATTAAAACAGCTTTGGGAAAAAGATTAAAAGGAGAATTAGCCCCGCAACATACACGATCAATAATCCATAGCTTATTTTCCAGACTCTTTTCTCAGGGATGATTCTTATTTCGAAGGAGCTCCTGAAAGCTGGCTGGAAGAGTAAGCTCCCCACAAAAATGACTATAGTCGCCAGTGCAAATCCGATCACATTCCACCACAACCACGAGACAGAAGGTACAAAAAGCCAGAGGAAGAGGTTCACAGCAACTCCGCTCACAAGGCCAGCAATGGCAGGAAGAGGTTTGGCTTTTGAAGAGATAATACCCGCCAGAAATACGGCAAAAACAGGGCCGTAAAAAGCAGAGCCAATCTTGTTTATTGATTCAATTATAGTGGGAGAAATATCGCCAACAAAAAAGGCAAATCCGATGCAGAAAACTCCCCAGAAAAGCGTAAACATCTTGGATAATTTCATCTCGTGCTCGGGCTCGACCTTTCTTTTCCTGATCTTTTTATAGATATCTTCCACACTGGCAGCAGAGAGAGAGTTTATGGAAGAATCAAGGGAAGACATGGCGGCAGCCATGATGGCAATAAAAATTAATCCTACAACTCCTGGAGGCATTTTTGCCAGAATAAAGGCAGGGAGGAGGTAATCAGGTCTTCCTTGAGGAAGATTTCCCAGGAACTCAGGATGTTGGATGACATATGCTCCTAAGATGAGTCCTACAGAACAGTAGCCAAGCACTATAGGAAAACGGAAAAAACCGTTGAAAAGAAGGCTCAATTTGCATTCTTTGAGGTTTCTGGCTGAGAGTTCCCTTTGAACCTGACTCTGATCGCATCCATAATAAGAGGCATAAAGAAAAAAGCCCCCAAGGAATAACGGCCAGAACCCGAAATCTTGGCTATCGCCAAGTCCGTGAGCAGAAAAATCTACGGCCACAAGCCGTGCAGGGTCTATTAGCTCTGAAATCGAACTCCACCCTCCGATAAGGTGAAGACCGACCAAGCCGACTATGAT
>JGI24422J19971_10002567_pt1 | contig 11302 bp, 10 predicted proteins | sample DeeMarSWOR152_54_FD_19971 | JGI IMG/M metagenome (IMG submission 19971)
CAGCCGCCACTGCCACCATGATCATTGTCCTCATTCTCTTTATGTGTGTGATTTCGTCACTGCATGATGCGATTTTCTCCTCACATGCTGCAACTTGAGCAGGATCATTGTATTCCTCCCACTTTCTCCCGGACTGTTCAAACAGTGACTTAGCAGTTTCATAATCAGTTTGATCAGAAGTACGTGATGCGTTGTTCAATGCTTCTTCAGCCTGATTGAATAGAGAAGCAGCCTCCTCACGCAAATCGATCCATTGGATGCTTTCATCGATTTTTGTCTAGCCCTGTTTCACATTTTTCTAGATGACTCTCAACCTCTTTTATTCCTTTGATGGCCTCAGAATTTGCATACATCTCATTAGACTCTTCGAATGCGTCAATTGCATCCAGGAATGTTTCTTTTGCTTCACTCAATTTGTAAGTTTCGTACAAAGACAGTGCTTCTTGCACTAATACTTGGGCTTGCTCATTCAGAATCTTATACTGTTTGTATGGTCCTCCTGGTTCACCCAGCCATTTTATTGCATTGGCAAATAAATCCAGGTTTTGCTGGCCAGATTCAAGCGTCACTTCGTTCCAAAATGACATAGCCCCTCCAAAAAAGACCGCTCTGCCTCTGCCAATATTTTCTATAGCCAGAAGGATATCAAAAGGTCCTTCCTCTTCTTCCCTGTCTTTTGTCCCACTTCCGTTCCCTTCGTGGTCTATCCATGAACTCCCACTGGTTCTGGTCAGTACTCTCCCTGATTTGTAGCTGACAATAGGTATTCCACCATTTAGAGCGATTTTGTCAATATTTTTTGTAATAGGATGGTTCACAATATCAGTAGCATAGAACATATGTGTGTATCGTCACCGAATCCACGAATTTTTTGATTGCGTCTACTTCTGCAGCAGCATATTCTTTCTCGAACAAGGCAATCACTAATATATCGTATTTCATTAAAATAGCGTAGGAGAGGGTTCCAGATTCTCACGTAGTTATTGACGCGATCTCTTCAACCTTACTACCAGCAAGTCCGAATCCCCACGGTTCTCCTGCGTTATTGAAAGAGCAGTGTTCATCACAAACAACCTCTATTGTAACACTCAGTCCTAATTGCTGCAGGGCGGTTCGTATTTCTTCTATTTTTTCCTCCATTTCTGAGGTATAAGCCTCTAGAGTTGCTTCATCTACAGCATGTACTCTTGATTCATCCACAAGTACTCTGAGCTTGTCGTCATCTTTGTTGGCTGAGAGATCGACACTCGCTGTGAGCAGCATTATTACGAACCCTAAAACTATTGCGCTTTTCATCTTATCACCTCTCTTTTCCAAATCAAGTGTGTGTTGCTGGAATGTTTATATAGTTTTCCCAATAACGGCCATGACGGAATGCATTACTACACCTATTTGCACGTACCCTATTTCTATTTTACATACGGCCATATCACCATACGACATCAACTACACCTGCCTTTCTAATCTCTTTGTCTCTTGTAATGAGTTTTGCATTAAGTATTTTTGCTGTAGCAACAATAATTCTGTCATGCAGCTCTCCAACTTCTATTTCTGGCAACAATCTCATGAGCTGAAAATTGAAAGATGTGGGAAACACTCAGCCAGGACTATGGTCGGAATAAATAGAGTGGATTCTCCTTTTTCTGCTGACTTGAATATGTCATCAACCAGTTCAGGAAGGGTGCCATGTATGTACCACACAAAAGCATGTGTGTCAGTCACGTAGAGCATCTTCAACACCACAGAATAGTGACTGCTTTGCCTTTTCTATTGCCTCATCTAACTCTTTTTCCGACACCAGGATTTTCCCCATTCCTCTCAATGATACCAGTTTTTTCTCACATAGTGCATCATTTTCAAATAACACCAACGCTTTTAGATTCTGGATATCTTTTTCCAGTTCTTCTAATTTCTTTGCAATTTCCATCTTCTCACCTAAATCTTGATTACAGATCAGATTCATGTACACTTCCGGTAACAATCGATCTCATCCTGCATGAGAGGACTTCAACTGGATTATAATACAGAAATGAGCTTTATAAACATTGCTTTGCTTTTAGAAATCATAGTGAGTAGGTGAGTGAGGGTTGTATTCCTGTGTTTTATCTCTTTGATTATCCTTCTTTTCGGGGTGATTTCTCATCGCCTTCAGCTTAAACGAGTATTTTGATACCGCCAATAGACAGAAGAATCGCCACCAGAAAGACAGATACAACAAACAGGAATATGAGAACTCCGCCTGCTACTCATGAGTTCCTTTGTGTTTTTCTATTTCTAGTACCCAGTTACAATCTGTGAAATAATGCGATTTTCAGCTTTTCGTAAGTGCTCCACTGTAGTTGCTTTGCTAATACCCAATTTTTTGGACAATTCTTCAGCAGTGATCTCTCTGGGCACTTCATAATACCCATTTTTATGGGCAGCAATGATAACTTCTTTCTGCCGGTCTGTTAGGCAAGACAGCAAATTATAATCAGAGAACGTAGGTTTGAGAAAGGAGATATTTCTGATCAATCCTAAAGGCTCTAAAACTCTCAATATTTTTCTAATGTATTTGTTATTAGTAATGACAGTAAGCACAATTTTGTCTTTGGTAAAAATGGACGGAAAATCGAAGATAATGTTTTCAGACATAAAGACCTTTAGAGGTTGGAATTCCAGAAGATTCAGTATTTTCTTGTCGTATTTCACTCTAATTAGACAAGTATAGGTATTCCCCTTTTTCTCCAACATTTCCAGATCCGTAAATCCACGAGGTATTTTCAAATCTTCGAGAGTCGCTCCCTCTTTCATTGTTATGTCAGCAATTGCTATTTTAACCCCCCTCTCAAGATCCAACCGTAGCAATGCCTTTCCTTCAATGCGTTCTAGAGAATCGAAAAAATCCTCTGGGAGAAACTTCAGCATAAATGCAGGGTTCAGCTCTAGGACTGCTCTTCGCATGCTCACACAATAAAATCACACTATTTAAGCATTTTCAAAACAGAGTCACTGGGTGCGAGTGAGCAAGGTATTCATGCATTGATCGCAAAAGCTAAGTAGAGGAGAAGCAATAAAAGGTAAGCAACAAGCGGCAAGAGATAATAAGTAATCAAGTAAAAAACAGGTTTAAATAGATTCATGACCACACTCGCAATAATAGTGATTTAAATATTCTTGTTGAACTTTCAGAAAGAAAAAGCAGTTGTGTCCTAGTCAATGGTTGACACCCTACCTTGAACATCAGAAATTTCTTCCATGTCACGTAACTCTTTCAAGATTCATGGTCTCTTTTAGAGTACTTTATAAACTACCTCCTATGGGAGGCACAACCTTTTAAAAGGTGGACTACACGATGATACTCAGAAACAGGTGCCTGTTTGTACAGTGTGTGAATCCCATGCTCCAAAGACAGGCATAAGGAAGTGATGTCGTGATAATTGAAGCAAAAAACCTCACATACAGTTATGGTGATACCCTAGCAGTGGATCACATCTCCTTTTCAGTAGACAAGGGAGAAATTTTAGGATTCTTGGGACCCAATGGAGCTGGCAAAACCACTACAGTAAAAATGCTCACAGGTCAATTAGAACCCCAAGAAGGACATGCTAAGGTCTTGGGATTTGATGTTGCCCAAGAACCAAAAAAGATTCATGAAAAAATTGGTGTCTGTTTCGAAGAGAAGAACCTTTATCCTCGCTTATCGGTCAGAGAAAACCTGGAATTCTTTGCCAAATTATTTGGATTAGAAGCAGATTTTGATTCATTATTGAAAAGGGTAGATTTGTCCAAGTGGGTAGATGATAGAGCTGAGACCCTTTCCAAAGGGTTACAGCAGAGAGTAATGTTCGCCCGTTCTCTGATCAACGATCCAGATGTTCTCTTCCTGGATGAGCCGACAGGTGGTCTCGATCCCATCTCAGCAGATGCCATAAGAAACATAATTCTGTCAGAAAAAAAGAAGGGCAAAACTGTTTTTCTAACTACTCACAACATGATGGAAGCTGACAAGCTGTCGGATAGAGTAGCATTCATCCACGAAGGAAAGATAGTTGCGCTGGACACGCCAGAAAATCTGAAACTGAAACTGGGAAAGAGAACTTTGAAAGTGAAGATGAGAACTGAAAAAGGATTTAAGGAAGAAACACTACCATTGAGGGATTCTGAAACCCCTAAAAGAACAAAAGAGCTCCTGGAAAAAGAGAACATCGCCACCATCCACACTCAGGAAGCGACATTAGAAGAAGTATTCATGAAATTGACAGGAAGGAAGTTGGAACAATGAAATTATCATGCATCAAAGCTATTGCTAGGAAAGATGCTGTTCAAGCGATGAGAAACAGATTGGTGGTGTTGGGATTGGTTTTCGGGATTATTTTCGCTGTGATATACTATGTGTTTCCTTCTACTGTTGAAGAAACCTTTGATGTAGCCCTCTATGATGGGAGTTCTTCTCAGTTATTTCCGCCGGTCGGTGAACTTGAGATGGAGGGTATGCGTATAATATTCTTCACGTCGGGAGAAGAGTTTGAAAAAGCTGTCGAAGAGGAGGATTACGTTGCCGGCATTGCCCTGCCGGAAAATTTTGATTCTCAGTTACTCTCAGGGAAGCAGCCAACTGTAAGCCTCTATTTTAAATCCGATGTACCCGAAAGTGTCAGATCATCTATACAATATTTTATACAGATGACAATTGAATACGTTACACTTGGAAAGCAGCCCACAGATGTAGAAACAGAAATGTTGGGAGAAGATATGGCAGGAAAGCACATCCCCTTGAGAGAACAAGCAGTACCACTTTTCCTTGTGATGGCTTTGATGATGGAAATGTGGACAATAAGTACACTGATTGTGGAGGAGAGTGCTTTTGGGACGATGAGAGCAGTCTTGGTGACTCCTGCTTCGCCTTCAGATGTGATAATGGCAAAAGGAGTACTTGGAATTCCTTATGCTTTCCTTGTTGCAGTATCGATTCTCATCTTGACCCAGAGTGTGAGAGGAAATCTGCCAGTTTTGTTCATAGCAGTTTTCCTCGGTGCTCTCATGACCGTGAGCATGGGACTGTTTATGGGAAGTATAACAAAAAACATTCTGGGGTCTTACATTTACGTGGCAATTCCATTGCTTATCCTTATGATTCCAGCCATGCTGATCTTTGTGCCTGATGTTTCTCTCTCCATAGTAAAGGTGATACCCACGTACTATCTGGCAAATGCTATCAATCAAGTTCTTAACAGTGGTGCTGGGCTAGCAGATGTGTGGAAAGACTTTCTTGTCATTGCTGGCTTTGATACAGCATTTTTTGTTCTGGGTGTATATGCACTGAGGAGGCGATTTTCATGAAATTCTCCAGAATGTTCCCCATGGCGAAGAAAGATGTCGTCATTATTACAAGAGAAAGTTTTTTCTTGTATATGGTGGCGATGCCAATTATCGCGTCACTTGTACTTACTGCGGTTCTAGGGTCTGTAGGCACTGCACGGCCCACTCTCGCAGTGTACGGTGAAGGGGAGCTCATGTCCATACTCGAAGAGGAGCTCTCCTTGAATGTTACTATTTTTTCATCCGAGGAGAGTTTGAGAGAAGCAGTGCTGCAAGGAGAATACGACGGAGGATTACTTGTGTCTCCCACCCCAAAGCTCCTGATTTCTGGGAAGAGCCTTTTGAATGAAAGAGTAACGATAGGAGCCGCTCTAGAAAATGCATTTCGGGAAGTTTCAGGTGAAGAAGAGACCATACTCTTCGAAACCAAGGAAATTGGAGCTGATGTGTACCCATGGAAAGTAAGATTCGTTCCCTTCCTCGTGATAATCGCAGCAATGGTAGCAGGCATGATTATCTCAGCATCTCTCATAGAAGAGAGAGAAAAGAAAACGCTAAATGCAGTACTGGTGACTCCCATCACGTCGCTTGAGGTCATAACAGCCAAAGCACTATTCGGATTATTTCTTGGATTGATACTGGGTACTATTATCCTGGTGTTGAATGGAGCCCTTGCCGGTGGGTTTTTACTCATCATGCTCTTTTTGGTCCTGGGGACGACTTTTACTGTAGCGATAGGGTTGATGGCAGGAGTGATGATGGACAACATCACAGATTTGATAACAAGAATAAAAACCTTTGGAGTGATTTTATATTTTCCTGCAGTCGTCATCATGTTTCCCCAGATACCCCAATGGATTGGCAAGTTCTTCCCCACGTACTACTTCATCGATCCAATTTTCTCCATAACGCAAGAGGGAGCAGGATGGTCGGATGTCTGGTGGAAAGCAGTAATCCTGCTGGCCTGCGACGTTGTAGTTTTGGTTCTCGCTGCGAAGGTTTTGAGAGAGAGAATGCTCGGGAAAAAGATAAAAGTCTGAAATATATACTTTTTTCTATTTTTGAAACCTATCTTCGTTCAATCAATGAACTTCGTCATTTCTTTTGCTGTTCTTCTCGACGGTATGTCTGGTATTTCTATAGGATAGCCAAGCTTACTACGTTCTACACTGATAATGTCTACGATCTAAGAGCCAATGATGAAGTCTCTTCTTTCAAAGCAGAAAATATGGACGAGGTAGCTGGGTGACCTTTTACAAAGTATGGATAGTGCTATTCAAGTACTTCCAATAGAAAGAGATAACACTCTCATTTGTGTACTATGGTAGGCACAACCTTTTAAAAGGATGGACTACACGATGATACTCAGAAACAGGTGCCTGTTTGTACAGTGTGTGAATCCCATGCTCCAAAGACAGGCATAAGGAAGTGATGTCGTGATAATTGAAGCAAAAAACCTCACATACAGTTATGGTGATACCCTAGCAGTGGATCACATCTCCTTTTCAGTAGACAAGGGAGAAATTTTAGGATTCTTGGGACCCAATGGAGCTGGCAAAACCACTACAGTAAAAATGCTCACAGGTCAATTAGAACCCCAAGAAGGACATGCTAAGGTCTTGGGATTTGATGTTGCCCAAGAACCAAAAAAGATTCATGAAAAAATTGGTGTCTGTTTCGAAGAGAAGAACCTTTATCCTCGCTTATCGGTCAGAGAAAACCTGGAATTCTTTGCCAAATTATTTGGATTAGAAGCAGATTTTGATTCATTATTGAAAAGGGTAGATTTGTCCAAGTGGGTAGATGATAGAGCTGAGACCCTTTCCAAAGGGTTACAGCAGAGAGTAATGTTCGCCCGTTCTCTGATCAACGATCCAGATGTTCTCTTCCTGGATGAGCCGACAGGTGGTCTCGATCCCATCTCAGCAGATGCCATAAGAAACATAATTCTGTCAGAAAAAAAGAAGGGCAAAACTGTTTTTCTAACTACTCACAACATGATGGAAGCTGACAAGCTGTCGGATAGAGTAGCATTCATCCACGAAGGAAAGATAGTTGCGCTGGACACGCCAGAAAATCTGAAACTGAAACTGGGAAAGAGAACTTTGAAAGTGAAGATGAGAACTGAAAAAGGATTTAAGGAAGAAACACTACCATTGAGGGATTCTGAAACCCCTAAAAGAACAAAAGAGCTCCTGGAAAAAGAGAACATCGCCACCATCCACACTCAGGAAGCGACATTAGAAGAAGTATTCATGAAATTGACAGGAAGGAAGTTGGAACAATGAAATTATCATGCATCAAAGCTATTGCTAGGAAAGATGCTGTTCAAGCAGTGAGAAACAGGTTGCTGCTGCTGGCTTTGTTAAGCGGAGTCTTATTCTCAGCAGTGTACTATGTTCTGCCTTCCACTGTGGAGGAAACGTTTTCTTTAGCCGTCAGCGGAGATTCCCAGTTGATTGGAGACATATCAGATCTAGAAGAAGAAGGTATAGAAGTAGGGTTTTTCGCGTCAGAAGAAGAAGTCAAGAGTGCTGTTAGAGGGGGGGATTACATTGTTGGTGTTGTATACCCAGAAGATTTTGTTTCTCAGTTGATGTCAGGACACAAACCGCACATAATCCTGTACTTCAAATCTGACCAGCCTGAAAACGTGAGAACAGCTATTGAGTACTTAATGCAGTTAGCAATTGAATATGCTGTTTCAGGAGAGGAGCCTCTCATAGTTGAAGAAGAAATTTTAGGAGAGGACATGGCAGGAAGACACATTCCATTGAATGAGAGATCTATACCGATGTACGTGCTGATGGCTCTAATAATGGAAATGTGGACTATATCAACGTTGATTGTGGAAGAAAGTGCTGCAGGAACGTTGAGAGCAGTTCTGGTCACACCTGCTTCTCCCTCAGATGTTATCATGGCAAAAGGATTGGTAGGAATTTCCTATTCTTTGAGTGTTGCCTTTGCAATTCTCATTCTGACCTGGAGTTTAAGAGGGAATCTGCCAGTCTTATTTCTGGGAATTCTCTTGGGTGGTGTCATGGCAGTAAGTCTAGGATTGTTCACGGGAAGTTTGACGGAGAATATTGTTGGTTCTTACGTTTATGCGGGATTACCTATGCTGGTTTTCTTAATTCCAGCTTTGCTGATCTTCCTGCCTGGTGCGTCTCTATCTGTGGTGAAGGTTATTCCCACGTATTATATGGTACATGCTTTTGATCAGATTTTAAACTATGGTGCTGGGCTAGCAGAGGTGTGGAAAGACTTTCTTGTCATTGCAGTATGTGATGGGATATTCTTCATGCTGGGTATATATGCACTGAGGAGGCGGTATTCATGAATGTTTCTAGATTATTCTCCATGACCAGGAAAGATGTTGTTATGACTACGAGAGAGAGCTTCTTCTTTTTTATGGTGTTTATACCAATTATTATGTCAATAGTGCTCAGCTACGCTCTAGCAACTATGGGTACAGCAACACCTTCTTTGGGAATTCTAGGTGAGGGTGAGTTTGTTGACATACTGGAGGAGGAGCCTTCAATCAAAGTGAGTATCGTTTCATCTGAAGAGAATTTAAGAAAAGCAGTTTTAGAAGGAGAACATGATGCAGGGCTGATCATACCTTCAGATTCTGATATTGCAGCAGGAACCCTCCCCATACTCTTGATTTCTGGTAAGAGTCTTTTGAATGAGAGACTGACAATTGGTGCCACGCTGGTGGAAGCTTTTCGGGAAGGTGCAGGCGTTGAGGGAGTGGTAACTATTGAATCCAGATTGATTGGAACTGAGGAATTCTCGATGAAGGAGAGATTCATACCTTTCATATTAGTCTATGCAGCAATGATTGCTGCGATGATTCTTTCAGCATCTCTAATCGAGGAAAGGGAGTTTAAGACATTGAATGCAGTCCTGGTAACACCTATTACACCGTTAGAGGTTATTTTGGCCAAATCACTTTATGGATTGTTCCTTGGAATGATCCTGGGTATTCTGATTCTGGTTTTGAACAGCTCTCTTGCTGGTGGAATACATCTCATTTTATTCTTCTTGATTCTGGGAACGCTTTTTGCTGTGGGGATCGGGTTGATGGCAGGAGCGGTCATGAAGGACATCACTGATTTGATATCGAGAATGAAATTGTTAGGGTTCTTTTTCATGATTCCTGCACTCGTTATTCTATTCCCGCAGATACCACAATGGATTGGCAAGTTCTTCCCCACGTACTACTTCATCCATCCCCTTCTGGTTATAACGCAGAAAGGGGCTGGCTGGTCAGATGTGTGGTGGGAAGCAGTGGTGATGATCATCATTGATGTCGTCGTTTTATATGCAACCTCCAGAGTGCTAAGAAAACGGATGCTTGGAAAAGCCATCAGGTTCTGAGAATGGTGGAAAAATTAAAAGAGATACCTGTTCACTGCCCTATTCTGAAAGTGCAGAGCTGGATTTGTGCATGTATCTTCTTAGAAAAAGATCTACCGCAGATCAAATTCCTTGATTTACTCAGATCAATGCAAACTTCAGGATTTGTTGAAGAATACAGATATTCAGTTCCTCTTTTCCATTGGAAACCTGCATGGACTACCCAGGATTTCCAGGGCCATTCCCTTCGCTCCCGCCGCAAGGATTAGCTGAAGGGTTCATTGATTGTAATTCATAGTTTAATTAGACAGATGACTTTTACTGTTGAACTGAATCTTTGCACGTTTTTTTCCTCAATCCTGCATATAATGTGATACGGACCGTCAAAGTTTAGCGATAGCAGCTTTCTCAAGAAATGCACGCCGCCCTTTTACAGAAGTGAGCAGTAGACTTTTCCATCTTCTACTGCAGGATAGGATATGGGACAAGAGTGAGGGTCTTCATATTTCCAAGAGAAGGTAGGTAGCTGAACCGGCAGGATTTTCCTCATATAGGACATTTATGCCCGAATGAATGCAGATGTTCAATTTTGGTTTCAATACGACAATACTTTCTTCCTTATCAGAAATGGAGAATAACATTTATGTAGGGAGGTACACAAAGGTGACCCATGGTACTCATTGTGGTTGCAGATACCCATTTTGGACTGAAAAAAGGGAACATCAATATGGGTATGCCTGGATATTTTGCAGATTTCTTAGACTGGGTTGCATCACTGGAAGATCAGCCTGTCACTGTCAAGGTTTTAGAGGGTCCACTACAAGAAAAATCTATAAAAGAGAAAACCATATACTTTCCACAGAAGATCATTTTCCTGGGAGATATTCTCGAGCTCTGGGATTCAGAAGATGAACCAGTTGCTGCCTGTGTGGCTACCATCATGCCCTCACTGGCAAATATCCATGCAGAAAAAATCTATGTACTAGGGAACCATGATAACATCTTGAAAAGAATTGTGCTGGAAACCCCCCAGGGTGGCTACATGCATTACAGGTTGGGAAGGTCAGTATTGAAGGTCTTCCCTGATGTATATCCTCCTCCCTCAGCACAGATCGTCACTGAAAAGTGTGGCACCACCCATTACATATTTGTGCATGGTCATCAATTTGATAAGTACTTTGCAGAGTCAGGAGGAAGCTACAAAATCTGGTCTGTTGTACGCAATGTGTCAGATAGTCTAACATTGTATGTTCCTGCTCTCTTTGGTATCAGTTGTGTCGTGAAAATTGTGAACTGGATTGCTGGTACATCTATCTTCTTGGGAGAAAATCCAACCTGGGGACTGCTTTTTCTGTTAACCCTTCCTCGGATTTACATGGATATTGGAAGGCGTCTGTGGAACTGGATAGTGGGAATGAGATACAAAGAACAGGAAACTATAACCAATTTCATGCGCTGGTGGAAAAAATTTGCAGGCAGCAAAAGTAAAAGTAAAAGTAAAAGTAAAACTGTACCTGAGGATATTGCTGTGGTCTATGGGCATACTCATTATTTGAATTATCTCCCTTCCCATTATGAGCCTGGAGAAGACATGTTCTCTGGAGGATTACACGACTACTACAAGGAGGCATCACAGAAA
>JGI24422J19971_10002568_pt1 | contig 11301 bp, 9 predicted proteins | sample DeeMarSWOR152_54_FD_19971 | JGI IMG/M metagenome (IMG submission 19971)
GACGACTATACGATATATGTTTATACACCCGAAATGATTGTGTTTGAGAAGCTCAGAGCAATCTGCCAACAAATGCAAGAATATACACCAAACACTACAAAAACAGCCAGGGCCCGTGACTTCTTCGACATATATGCCGTTATAGAACATTTCAAGATTGATTTTACTTTGCTTGATAATCTTTCTTTACTCAAAAACATATTTGAGGCAAAGAAAGTCAATGTTTCGCTAATAGGGCAGATTAACCGGCACAAAGAGTATCATCGCCCAGATTATGTATCTGTAGAGGCTACTGCCAAGCCGAGTATAAAGCTGAAAACCTTTGATTTTTACTTTGACTACGTCGTAGACAAATGTAAATGCTTACAATCCCTTTGGGAAATATAAACGCCAATTTTTAGAGTATTCTTTCTCTTTTATTTGGTGCATTAAGTAGAAATCGTATTTAAACCCAAATTTCTTCAGTAGAGAGATAGAGCTTTCCCTATAAACGCCTGCTCTTTCTAAATAAAAACCTACTGCTTGATGGTAAGGATAAATGTAGTCAAGTTTTTTCAATGTTGCGGCAAGCTTGTTGACAGATACTTTTGGCCGAGCTAACTTGTAAGCCTTGAGAACTTCAAAGACTCCCCCGGCATAAATTGGCCTTACTGTTACATCAATCAGAGTTCTTTCGATATCAGTAACTCTGATTCTTTCCTCTTCAGGACCATTCATTTGAATTACACCAAGGTTTCCTGTATTCTTGCCGTTTAAAAGATATATTTTATAATTTTGATACTCAGTAAAATTATTAGACATTCTGGTTGGACGTCTTAGAGCTGTATCAATACGATCTTGTGTGAGGGCACCTTCACCTCGAGACTTAGCAGTCTGCTCCTTGTTTACATAAATAGTTTTTGGAACTTGTTCTGTTAGACTGTGCAGGTACATAGCGGTATAGTGCGTAAAATAACAGGCTGGCTGTAGAGTCATTAGTAACTCATACAAAGGCGATTCGCCCCAAACATACTTTATGATTTTCCTGTTTGGGAAGTCAAAACTGACCTTTTTTAGCTTTGTTTCTTGTAGCAAGAACTTTATAAATTCATCGACGGTCATCGATCTTCGTAGTCGCCAGAAAATCCTGTTATTCTCTAGAATCATTTCGATGTCATTCTTCTTGAAAATTCTGACCGCTGATTTCTCGAAAGTCTTGATTATATCGGCTTTTGCTATTTTTATTCGTGTTTCTGCCATAATTTTTGTCTTTCTTTATATGGTTACATGTAGTATATATACTACATGTAACAGATATTGCTAACTTTAATACTGAACCATAGTGTGAGTCTTGGCTTATTCGTCGAGGACGACTATGATCCTGTTGTTATTATGTTTATGACCATTCTACATAGTTTCGTCGCGATTCCCACAAACTGTTATCGTTTAGTATATATACTACGATAACAGTTTGTGGGAATAATATCAAAAAATCCTTGAAAATATATGAATGTAATAATGTTGTTTGTGAAAATGTTTGACAATTATACGATGGACTGTAGTATNTATACTACAGTCCATCCATAAATCCAGACTTTTTTGTAGCTAAACTTTACCTTGAAGATTTATAAAAAGTGGCCTTATATGTCGTTCGTAGATGTTCTCTGTTACGTTTTCTGCGATGATATCCTCATATTTGTCCAGCGCATCTGAAAAGCGTGTCCCCATCTCAGCGGCAATCTTATACGCAACGTGAAGAAGCTGCCGGAAATTGGGATTATATTGCTCGCACGATTGGTCGTGTCTTAGGGCCGAGGCAAATCTTTCGCCATCCCATTTGTCAACCTCTTGCGCAGTCGGCAGTTTTTCTCTGTCGATATCAATAACTGTCTCATACGGTCCACAAAGCTCATCCATCCGCAACAGCGCCTTGGCGTAAACCTGTTTTGCAATTGATAATTCATCTCCGCCGGCCGCTGCCAAGCCGATTAGCTCTTCCAGCCAGGTCGTGCCCGCTGTCTTAATATGCAGCCCGGTATCGAATTTCTTCATCGCCCTGGCTATCGGCTTATAAATCGAGAACTTGTCAGAAGCCGAGTGAATGCTAAGTTTCAGATTCTCAGACAAGCCGAATTCTTTGACTGCAAAAGCGACCACCGCCACGTCCTCTTCGAATTCTTTCGCAAAACCCGTAACGTTACCGACGTAATCAACCCCTTTGTTGAATCGGCCTGTGAATTTCGGTGCAATCGTTTGGGCCGGAATCCCCTCATCAGCGATAGCCGCTAAGATAAAGAACATCTCCACCGGTGTCTGCGGGTGGTCGGTCTCATCCATTGAGACTTCCGTAATAAAATCATCTGTGCCTTTAGCCGTTTCAATATAACGATATATTCTGCCCGCCTGCTTAACCGCCAACAGAAATTTATCTGATATTGCTTTGATTTGTTCTTCGCTAATATTAAAGGTCTCATCAATACCATCAATTGCAAGTGAGCCAATATATTTTTTATGCTTTTGAACAAAGGAATTCACATCGGCTTTGTCTGGGGTTTTGCCGATATAATCAGCAACATCAAGCGTAAAAAAATCGCTGGACTTGATGAATCCGTCAACATTGTTCAACCCGATATGGTCGGCATCCACGAAATACGACCCATCCCAGCCATAGGCCATTATCGCATCGTCAGCTTCTCTGCGCGTGTCCGCCGGTGTTGTCCCGATTATGGTATGCTCCCTGTGGGATTTGTTCCAAACAGGTGTAATATCAAGGCCCTGTTCTTTCGCTTTTATCAAAGCGGCTAATTGCGGCTTGCCTTGATGGCAGAACCTGTCACCAATTCCAAATGAATACTTGCCTAAAATCATAAATTCATTCTCCGTCATTCAATCAATGCTCAAACACTCAGTTGTCATTCCCTCGAATGATAACCTTTTTGACATCGGTCATACGCACTATCGAACCAGCATCTGAAGAGCGGGGAGCATTCAGACTGTCAATTAACGCGTCTTCAACATCTTTTAGGACAACTCCATGACGCTGGTCACTCTTTGCCAATTGAAGCTGCACGTTGAGCAGCTTCAAGCCCTTAAGATGACGGCAATAAAGCCCGTAAGCCGGCAGTCTGCCGAACATCGAGTACTCCGGATAGGCTTCGGGCTTCTCGGGGACGGCTCGGCCGGCATCCTCTTTGGTCCCGCCACCGGCGAACGAAAGCCGAATGTTGCTAAGTGTAACGTTCTCTATCTTTGCCTCCGGCAGCCCAGAAATTGCACAGCCGGTCGCATTGGCACCAGTCGCTTCGATATTGCTTATTGTAATGTTGCGCATTATGCCGATGCCTGGCTTGGCCATATCTTTTTTGAAGGGCCGAGCGCGATTGCCTAACCGCAAGAAGATTGGCGCTCCGATTTTGTTTATTGTGATATTCGAGACAACGACGCCGTCCATCGTGCCGCCATCTACTATCTCCAGCGCCACACCGGCCAGACGGGTATCATAAATCGAGCAGCCGGTAATAACGATATTTTCAAAACCCCCGTTGGATTCCGTACCCATCTTCAGCGCATTACACCGGGTACTCAAAACGCAGTTACTGATTGCCACGTTTCTGCACGGCCGGGCCGATGTGCTCTTAAGCACAATTGCATCATCTCCTGAACGAATATTGCAGTCTGAAATGATAACCCTCTCGCAGGAGTCGATATTGATACCATCGTTGTTGGCGTTGACAACACTTCTAACCGTGATTCCGCTGATGTGTACATCGTCACAGGCTAAATAATGCTGCACCCACATCGGCGAGTTCCTGATGGTTACATCCTTTACTGTGACGTTTCGACATTGAATAAATCGAATAATATAGGGGCGCACCTTATAAGGCCCTTTGAACGAACGCCCCTGGCCATCGATGATGCCTCTACCGGTGATGGCGATTCGCTCGAGATTTTCCCCATAAATTAGACTCTTGTCCGTATAGTTGTCTGTGTATGACCTAAAAGCCTGTACGGTAGGGGGGTAGTCTTTCAGGTCCGCACTGCCCAACAGCGTACAACCGACGTCGAGTTTCAGTGTCACGCCGCTTTTCATATAGATAGTGCCGGACAGAAAAATCCCTTGCGCTAGATAAACAGTCCCACCGCCGTCCCCGGCACATTCGTCTATTGCCCTCTGAATAACTTTTGTACACAGTGTCTTGCCGTCAGCTTTAGCCCCATAGTCACGAACGTCATAGACCGTCTCAGCACCCAGAACCGACCCCACTGTGAACATCCATATTAGTCCAATGAAAATCAGGTATTTTACCTTGTTCATAGTTTCTCCTTCCTTAATGTAATCCTCTGCTTTCAAATTCTTACACCAGTCTTAGCTCCATAAAGACCGCACCCTCTATCGGATTGTATCGATACGGCCCGATCTTTTTGAAACCGACAGAAACATACAGTTCTTGCCACCTCCATCGATGGAACCGTGTCTAACCGCATATAGTTATAGCCAATTTTTCGTGCTTCCTCAATAACAGCTTCAGCGAGCACTCTGCCGAAGCCCAAGCCGCGAAACTGTTCTCTAACGTATAGTCTTTTCATCTCGCATACACCTTCACTCAACTTTCTCAGCCCGACGCACCCAACCGACTGCCCTTTATATATAGCGAGCAGAAGACAACCCTTTGGCCGAACATAATCACCCGGAAGATTAGCCAATTCTTCTTCAAAATTCTGAAAATCTAAACCAAAATCGAGCGTATCCGCATATTCACCAAAAAGTTCTCGAACCCACTCAAGATTATCATCACTTTCAGCTTCGATTATTTCCAACATATGCTCCTAACCCTGGGACGCTGACTTTAGCCGTTTTCGGCCAACATTTCTTCAAGAATTTCAACTGCATCCTGCACTATATTTGGGCATATCGTGGAAAACNGGCCTTTGTCTTTTGCCTCTTTCATACCCTCCGNCNTGCTTAAATCACAGCCAAGCAGCTCCCTGCAAGTGACAGAGTCGTTCCGGGCTTTGAATCGGNTTGTATATTCCTCGACTTTTGTGTATGTCTTTGCTTTTGCTTTCTTATCTTCCGCAGTGGTATTTCCATATTTTAATCCGAGAACCATAAAGGCTCCGCTAACTGCCCCGCAGGTACTACCCATACGCATCCCGCCGCCAAATCCCGTAGCCACTTTAAACGCCTTCTCGCATTCAAGACCAAACTGTTCACAATAACTACCCAATACCGTCTGAGAGCAATTAAAACCATTCCTGAATCTCTCGACCGCCTGTTCAGATTTCGCACTCATCAAGCTGCTCCAAATGTTTTCTATGCTCTTTTTCTATTGGTTTAAACTCAAACATCTTCCACCAGGATTATTTTCACTACATCTGTAAGAACCCGACCTTTATGTTTATGTTTTTCGCCGAGCGGTATGAAAAGCCCATCGCCTGGCCTGAAAACAATCACTTTCCCATCGAAGTCTATTTCCATTTGGCCTTCCAGAATATATCCTATATGTCCTTTAGTACACCAATCAGGCTCGAAAAATTCTCTTGTAAACTCCACTAAGCGAAGCTTTCTTCCGTTTCGTTCATAAGCTTTGAATTTAACACCAGCAGCCGCTCTCTCCCAAGGCATCGATTCAAAATCTATTCTATACTGCTCCATATTGAATTCTCCTTTCTGCTCTAACTGTGCTTCAAGTCAGTTTTCCCTCAGTAGCTATCATAGTTGGGTGTTTTAATCGTAACACAGCCGCGACCGTAAGGAGCAGTAATTGCTTCTTCAGTTACACATTAGGTTACTATTGAGCGCTCGCAACCGATAACCCACCTATCCATAGATTTCGTAGATACGATCGTATGCCTCGTCCTGCTCCTCAAGCGTCTGGCAGTAGGTAACCACAACCAGTTTCACCCCCGGCTTCCATAGTCTTCGGACCACACCGGCTATAGTTTCGGGAGATTAAACTGTTCTATTTCTACACATCGAAATTTCAAAACGGTCATAGTCATTTGTAGCAGTCATTTGACTACTACACCAAAAATATTTTTCCTGATTAATACCTTTTACTTTTGTTGTAAGTTTGCACGATTTTGAATAATTGTATGACTAACTCGACTTTACTCTGAACACCAACGCGTTTGTAAACATTACCGAAATGAGCTCTCACTGTATTATACCGTATCTTCAGCTTTTTAGCTATCCTCTCGTTATCCAGACCGTCAAATAGCGATTTGAGTATCTGCATTTCCCTGTCAGAGAATCGATAGCACTTCTGAATGTATTCCCACTGTGTACGGCTAAATAACATGGCGGCATTATGGCTACATTCTCTCTGTTTGTCACGCATATTTTACCGGCATTTTACTCATTCGGTTTCAACTTAGCCTGTGCTATTTCAGGTTAAACTGTTTTGTATCTACACACCGGAATGCCAAAAAAGGTCGCAGTCATTTGTAGTAGTCAGATGACTATTACACTAAAGATCCCCCTGTCGATTTATGCTTATGATTCTTTGGGCCTTAACGCTTTCAGATTAACTTGTTCTATTTCAGCTTAGCCTGTTCTATTTCAGCTTAGCCTGTTCTATTTCAGGTTAGACTGTTTTGTATCTATACACCGGAATGCCAAAAAGGGCATAGTCATTTGTAGTAGTCATACGACTATTACGCTAAAAGACCTGTCGATTTATGCTTATGATTCTNTGGGNTTTAACTCTTTATGCCAACGGCTTATCTGTTTACTGTCCCAGCGCGGCATTGGTCAATGTAATGACAGCACCTGGGTTGACTACTATCTCTGTTGTGCCGTTAGCAAGTTGGGGCGGGGCTTTTCGCACAGCGTTTTCGTGATACGGGTCCACTATTTCCATCTCTGTGAATTTTACACCCGCCCACTCCACACGCAGCCGCCCGGGTTTTGTCGAACGGTTCAACACCACAACCGTCCCAGTGTCACCTTTGCCGGCGAACGCCGAGACCAGCAAATCGTCGGCATCGGCCTTGGCCTCGACGCGAACCATTCCCTCACGTATCCGTCGGCTGTAGGCGCCAAACACCCGTAGCTGATGGCTGGATGCAACAGGCACAAATCCGCGCGAACGGTTTGGAACATACAGCGATCGTGTCCAGCCGAAGGATGGCTGCACAACATTCAAAAGCGTCCAGCAATAGCAAATCGCCACGGCATCGGTCAGCACAAGGTTCTTGTGATAAAGCTGACCCATCGTCAGCGCAACACGATACGTAGGCCGCTGATACTTATCGTTATTAATACACAGTTCCGTGGACAAAAACGGCTTATCGCCGGTCATTTGCTTCCACTGTGCAAGCCGAGTATCGAACCCGTCCGGATTGCTGAAAAAACTCTGATAGTCATACATATGAGCGGCCGAATAATCTATCGCCGCCCAGACCTCCTCGGAACTGCGAAATTTCTTTGCCCGTTCGAGACCACCAGCAAGCCTGCTGCTGTCACTCATGTGGATACGGACAGATTTAAACCCGGCTTCGTCAAGCCGTCGTCGCAGTGCTAACGTCATCTTATGGAACATCGACGCCGACTGGTTCACTTCATTCTGAATCCCGACAATGTCCGGCGGGGCACCGGCTCGCTCCTTCGAGACTTGACAATACCGCACCATGGCCTCAGCATATTTTTCCGCATCGTTCCCGACCCATGGTGGCAGCGCCCAGAACTCAAACCACACTTTTCCACCCAACTGCCGCAGCCTCTTGATATAGGCAAAGTCACTTACTTCACCATTGGGGAAATTATCCCCGTAATAATGTGGCGTGGCGTCTTCCAGATGGTCCCAATTATTCATCTGGCGATTCAATCGTGTCCCTATCGGATATTCTCGTTGAATCAGCAGGTTATATGCACGCACCAGTTGCCACCACCGGCGCTTACCTTCATCGCTGAGTTGCGCATAGGCGGTTGGTGTTACTATACCGCCAAAGCCCATCATTGTCTGATGCCGCTTGGTCGGGTCGATACGTACGACAGCAGACTCCGGTATTGGTTTAAGCATCTTACCGCAAACTCTGCCTTTGTTACCGGTCAGTCTTAATTGATGTCGGCTTACATCAAACAGGCAGTCTTCTCTCAGAACCGTTTGCCCATTCAGCGCAACTGACAGCCCGAGTTTGTGGTCCATCCTGACTGTTACTGCTCGTAGCGTACCCTTATAGGCGGCCTGCGCCGTTGGCGCGCGCCACTCAGGGTGCCGGGCCTTACTCTTTGTGACCTGGTTAAATCCGAATGAATCGTAAAAACGCTGATAGAGACTGACCTGATTACAGTCGATCGTAACCGTAAATCCTCCCCGCTCGCCTGTGAATATCCACTGAAGCTCACTGACCGGCTCGAACTCATCCGGCACAACCGTCCGCTCAAAAAGGGCTGGAAGAAACTCTGAAAAGAACACGCGCAGGTCCCTGCCTCGGCCCCACGCGCGAAACTCTCCTTTTCCACCACCAAGTTCGATTGCCGTCTCTTGAACGTCGGCTGGATGTTGCCACTCCCCCAACGCCTCAACGCCTGAGACCGAACCCGCCAGCACCGAGCATAAAAGAGCGACCGTTATTGTCACTTGCTTACTTGCCATAATCATTCCTTCTTGATGCCTGTAAGGGTTCTCCTCTCAATTCTCGACTCCCGATTTTCTTCTACGAGCATCAAGCACCAGGCATCGAGCATCGGTTAAACCTTTGCTATCAGATATACTGAGTAAATAATCGCCGCCACGCATCCCCAGCCGGCCAAGAATCCGACCACCGATGTACGTGATGGAATTGCTATTTCCAGACTGGTGTTTGGAAAGATATTTCTTTTCTCAGGAACCTCAGCATCATCCGGCAAAGTACAGGGCAAAGATACCTGCTCGCCCGGCTTGACAGGTGTTCGCACCAACGCATAGAAATTATCGAGTTTTTCCTCCGGCACAGGCTTGGTGAACAGACTTACAACGATTCCGACAATTGTCCCCGCCGACAAATAGAAAACCATCTGCCACGGCAGATAAACCTCCGCAACTCCGTTTTTAATGAAAATGAATGTTAGCGACTCGGCCATCGAAAGGCTGCCGAGCCACGAGATGAAAAACTCCTGTGTAGTCAGCCACCACACTCCGAAAGCCGTAAGTGTTGACGCCCAGGCCCCGGCTGCTGTTGTGCGCCGCCAGAAAAGACCCAACCAGAACGCAATACCCATCATCGGCGAAATCTTCCAGAATATCTCGAGTCCTTCTACAACACCCTCAAGCCGATACGCAAAAACTACGCCGCCGGCGACTATAGCAAGTGACGCCACCCTGGCAATGAAAACATAATGTTTCGCAGTCCTTCCGGGTAACAAACGTTTGTAAATATTTTCCGTGAATAAACCTGAAGATGCTATCATAAATGAATCGCACGAGCTCATCACGGAAGCCAGAAGGGCCGCTAAGAAAAGCCCAAGTATTCCATGTGCTATCTTGGGCAAAAAGTCCGCTGCCACCAATCCAAAAATGTGGTCTGGGTCAACATCAGGGCCTGTAAAATATACAACCGCTGCAAGCCCTGTCAAACACCACGCCACCGTACACACCCGCTTAATGAAGTTACCAAACATCCAGCCAAAGCGACCTTCCATCTCAGTTTTACCTGCGGCACAGTTACCCATAGTGTGCGGCTGGGTCACAATGCCCACCAGACCATTGAAGGCAATTACCGTTATGTAGAAAAACCCAATCTCCGCCGGAGCTACGAGCGATAACATTCCCGGGTCCTTTATAGATTCGTGGATACCCTGCAAGCCCCCAACTGCATTCAAAATAAACGGGAGCAGGATAAAAGAAAAAACAACTGTCAACACCCCCTGGATGAAGTCGGTGATAATAGCTGCTGAAAGTCCGCCGGCCATGCCGTATATCACGAACATCACAGTCATCACGGCGATAGCGATATTAGACGAAACAAGACCAGCGGTACTTGCATTAATGACGGCACCGGCGCCCTTAAGCATCACGCCAATATTGATTGAGAGGTTCAGCATCCCGACAACTGCAAACAGCATCGCGACACTGGGGCTGAATCTCGCCTCAAAAACATCCGCAGTTGTTATCGCCCGAAAACGTCGCATCACCGGCGCAATCACCCAGTAAAACGGCGTCGCAAACAACCACAGCCACTGATACCATATGCCGGATAGCCCGTTTGTAAAACTCTTCGAAGCTACACTGACAGCCTGGTCGGAATGTGTGCCTGTCCCGAACGCATGTGTTATCATCATCACTTTGCCGAATCTGCGGGGCATAAAGAAATCGGCAATATTCTTTATCCGCCTTGCCGCCCAGACACCAATAAAAGTTATCCCGACAAGATATATCCCCAACACCAGAATATCCGCAACGTGCAATCCCATCTTCGGCGTCAATTACCTCCTATTGATTTTCAGCATTTTCTCCCAACGGTCTATTGGAAATCGACCGTACAAGCTGGAAATCCACCATCCACGGTAGACAGACTTCAAGCGAAGGAAAATAGTAAATAGAAAATAGTAAATTAAAAAACCCCGCAGCGCATCCTTTCGCCACGGGGCAATGAAAAAGACCATATTTCCTGTCCCATACCTGTTAGATATAAGCCAATACTCAATAGATACCCCAGAGGGTCCCAACATAAACCATTACGACCTGGTGTTGAACCCTGTCATTATCCTTACTCTTCTTTGCGTGACTCTTCGGCTATCTTGTCCAGCCTCTTCGTGCGCTTCTCGGTTTTACGCGGTATTCTTACTTCCACGCCGAGCCGGCCTAATTCACCGGCCACATCCGGCTGTAGAGGGTCGAGCTGAAAACTACGCTTCAAATATTCCTCTGCCCGGACTTTGTCGTTCTTGCTCAAATAATAGTAGCCGAGCTGCCTGTGAACCCTGGCCGAATTAGGCGCCAAGCGAAGTGCCTGCTGATAGCAATCAAACGCATACTCATCAAGAAGCTGCTTCTGAAACCCAAATCCAAGTCGATATGACCCACTTGCTGAATCAACAACCTGGTTCATATAAATATCGGCATAAGTTTTAGCCTTGGCAGTATCCCCACTATCGAAAAATAACTTCACCATTGCTGCTTGAGCCTCCCTGTGAGTAGGGTCAAAACCCAAAGCTACATTATAATGACGCTCTGCTTTTCGCCACGACCTCTCGGCATGATACAATTGACCTAATTCGAAATGAGCGTTGGGATTTTCAAATTTGCGGTCGAGTGTCTTCAGTAAAGCGTCCTTCTTCTGCTCAGCAGGTGTGCTCTCGACCTGGCCGGTTCCAACCACCTCGGCTTTTTGACTATT
>JGI24422J19971_10002571_pt1 | contig 11292 bp, 12 predicted proteins | sample DeeMarSWOR152_54_FD_19971 | JGI IMG/M metagenome (IMG submission 19971)
ATCACTAAAATTTTTTCTTTTTTCATGCGGGTAGTTGAATGATAAATTTTGCCCCATTGGGCTGGTTATCTTCCACCTCGATTGAACCGTTATGATCTCTGATGATTTTATTCACGATTGTCAATCCGAGCCCTGTCCCTTTTTTCTTGGTGGAAAAATGGGGCAGGAAAAGCTTAGTTTTGTCGTTTAAAGCAATGCCGTGCCCGGAGTCTGCGATTTCAATCTCGACTTTCCGGTTTTTTCTTCTGAATGTCGTTTTTATTTTGATCTCTCCTTTTTTGTGCACTGCATGAACAGCATTATCGAGGATATTGATGAGCGCTCTTTTCATCTGCTCTGGGTCAATCTGTATGGAGGAAGGGATGTTCGAAGAAAGCCTCATGTTGAATTCAATACCTGTGAATCCATCTTTGAATAGAGAAACCGTCTTTTTGATGATTTCGTGAATATTCGCTGGTTGCAACTGGATATTCGGCATCCGGGCAAAGTTGGAAAATTCATCCACGAGAGCTTTTATGGTCCTGGCCTCTCGGATGATAGTCTTGGCCCCGTCGTTGATAATCTCATCCTTTTTTCTCTTGCGTTCACCCAGTTTCTTTTTGATTCTCTCTGCGGAGAGCTGGATCGGAGTTAAAGGATTTTTAATTTCATGAGCTAACCGCTGGGCAACTTCCTGCCAGGCGGCGATTTTTTGAGCTTTGATGAGCTGAGTCAGGTTATCCAGCACGACGATCAATCCGGAAAATGTGTTACCGGATTGCCCCAGCGGAGACAGGTTTAACGCAAGCGTTCTATTCTGAGCGCCGAAGTTGACGTTTATTTCTCTATCATGAAGTTTATATTTATTCTGGATGCCCTTCTCGATAGTCTTTGACACTTCCTTATAAACAGGAGATGCGAGAATCTCTTTATACCCTTTGCCGATGAGATTTCCTCCGGGTAATGCCAGCATTTCCCTTGCTGAAGGATTGATGGTTGTGATTTTACCCTTGGCGTCAAGAGTGATGACTCCTGTGGCGATGTTATTCAATATCGTTTCGATATACTGCTTTCGGGCTTCAAGCTCGGATGTTTTCTGAGCAATATTTTGAGTGCTCTCTTTGAGGTCTGCAACCATTTGGTTGAACGAATCGATAAGGATCCCAATCTCGTCGGAGGCCGGGTCATCAACTTTAACATCCAGGCTTCCTTTAGATACTTTCTTTGTCGCCTGAGCCAGCTTTTCGATGGGAACCGTGATCGCCTTAGCCAAATGAAACCCGATCCAACTGGCTGCGAATATGATCAAAAGGGTGATGAAAATGAGAGTAATGAGGTAGAATTTTTTAACCGGGTTTTTCTGCGCTTTCAACTGCTGGTATCTTTCAACATAGGTGTTAATGTTGTTTATTCTTTGGGCATAATTTTGGGGAAGGAATTTCCCCGCCACCACTAGCACGGTGCCAACTCCCGCGCTGTAGAAGGGAATGCCGCGTCGGATCATCTCTCCGTTTCCCATGGATTCAATACTGTTGACTAAATCACCCATTTTTGCGCGTTTCACAATATCCGGATTGAGACCCTTGTAATGCTGAAGAGGGAGTTCGGAGTTGAGATAGGCAAACTGTTCTTCCTCTTCGATATAAACTCCGATCTCATCCAGGTTGTATTCGGCTAATTTGGTCCGGATAAACTCCATGAAGAGTTTCCGCTTTTCAGCGACCATAAGGTTTTGTTCCTCGACGGCGTGTCTCAACTGACGAGCGTAGTGAAAAGTGATTTCTTTACTGTTTGCGTGAAATCCATCCGCCAGGTTTTTTGTATCATCCATTATTATATCTAAGGGAGATTTGAACCATTGCTCAATGTTCCGGCTGATTAAGTCGCTCGCAAAAAGAAAAAGGAGAAGAGTGGGGATCAGAGAAAGTGCGATGAAAAAAAGGACCAGCTTCGTTTTGAAATGAGCGCCGATGACTCTTCTTTTTCTTTCCAGGTAGAGTTTCGTGAGATTCCGTCCCAGAACAAAAAAGAGAGTGAGAAAAAGGAGAAACACGATTATCTGAAGAAGAGAAAGGAGGATGGTTGTGACCGATGTGGGAGGAAACTCCTCTCCTTCCCCGATAAAAAATTCGGTGGTGAAAAAGAGAATGATCAGGAGGATGATAATGATCCCAAGGAGCCGGGAGCCTTTTGTCCTTGGGTGTTCCATCCCTCCACTCTCTTTATCCATCACTTTTTCAGCTCACTTTGTCAAGAATTTCGATTTCTTCTGGTTCTTGCAGGATGAAATCTTTTAAGTTTTCAATTGTGATTCTTATGTTTCTGACTGTAACTCCGGAAGCACCAAAGGGCTTTCCTTCTCTGTCATTTAATCTGTAGGCCACTCCCCCTGCATTCCCCAGATGGATGAGCAGCTCTTCAGAAGCTTCTACCGAGATCCTTTCTCCTGGCATTTTAGTGTCCTCAACCTCTAGCTTGCCATCTGCATACACCTGGAGCCATGTTTCTTCAGTAAATAAGATTTCAATTGCCAGTTTTTCCTCTTCAATAGCAGAAGGTTCGGAGGGATTGATTCCAGGGAGAGAAATCGGGGCTTCTTTTTGGATAAGTGTCCAGGGCTTAATCTCTTCCTGAGGGAGAGGAGTTCTTTTTTTCCAGGAGGTCAAGTAGACAAATATAAGGATGACCGTGGAAATGACAACAAGAACAGCGATACCGATTATATTTTTCGTCATCGCCGGCTTGACTTTTTCTTTATGGAGTTTAGATTCGGGGGATGGCTCCTGCAAGAGCGATTCCTCATAATACTTGTTCATAACAGTATCTTCTTCCAGGCCAATAGAGTTTGCGTAAGCTTTGAGGATGGCTTTAATGAAAAATTTACCAGGAAGGTCATCTAGACGGTCTTGTTCTAATGCTTCAAGCTGCTTCAGACTGATTTTAGTCAAGTTTGAAATTTCTTCAAGAGAGATGCCTCTGAGTTCCCTTTCTCTCTTGAGGTCTTGCCCTAAGGATGCCATTAATTGGGATTTTAGGACAACAGGCATACCATGTCAATATTAGGGGACGTTCCCCAAGGTACCACCAAAATGATCGTCTGTATCACTTCTTTTTTCAAGACTGGTCAAAACAGAAGGGTTGATGAGCTAAGGTGGTACCTTGGGGAACGTCCCCATTAATTTAGCCCAAAATGATCGTCTGTATCACTTCTTTTTTCACGACTGGTCAAAACAGAAGGATTGATGAGCTAAGGTGGTACCTTGGGGAACGTCCCCCTATATTTGAACAAATATTTTTCCTCTATTTTTATCTTCTAAATAGGTAAAATGAAAGATAGAGACTTGATTCCATCCATAATACTGAAGAAAGGATGCAGAAGATAAGCCTGGAACAAGCGGCCAGAGTCCAACGCAGGCTCTCTTCGAAACTCAAGCTCAAATGGGATGGCAGAAGAGTGAATCTGGTGGCCGGGGCAGATTTTAGCTATGACCGGAACGAGAAAACGATTGGTGCGAGTCTTGTCGTATACAAGATTCCTGAATTTGAGGTTGTGGAGTCAGCAGTGGCCATCAGAGAGTCCAGGTTTCCTTATATTCCGGGTTTTTTGGCCTTCAGAGAGGGACCTATCTTCTTGGTGGCCTACCGGAAGATAAAAACAAAACCGGATGTGACTCTTATCGATGGAAATGGTATCGCTCACCCCAGGAAAATGGGCTTGGCCTCCTATGTGGGAGTCACTCTTGACATCTGTACCATAGGATGCGCGAAGACGCCTTTTTATCCTTCTGGCTCACCGCCCGAGCATAGAGGGGCGTACAATTTTTTCAATAATGACAAGGGAGACAGGGTTGGACTCTGCTTGAGAACCCGGTCAGGAGTGAAGCCGATCTACCTATCCCCAGGACACAGGATTGATTTCAGGCATGCGGCGGAAGTTGTCCTTCGATGTTCCAGATTCAGGATCCCTGAACCGTTAAGGGAAGCCCACAAGCGGGCGAGCGGGATATTTTCAGGCAGAAGCTGATGGCGTGCGAATGATCGATGTGTCCGTCTTTTCAACTACACTTTCAAGAAGCGAGCAAGGGAGCTAAGGCTTCCGAAGAAGCCGATGAAGGCTCCCGCTGCGATCAGCATGGTGGCTTGAGTCAGGGAGAGATAGCGAAAGTTGATGATTTCATTCAACGCGCCTAAGGATGCACCTAAATAGAGAGGAAAGAATTTTATCAACAGAAAGAGCAAAGCCAGCGAGATTATTCCCCCGAGAATCCCGAGAATGATGCCTTCCAGGAGAAACGGGATCCTGATAAAAAAGTTGGTGGCTCCAACCAGCCTGAGGATTCCGATTTCCTCCTTACGGGCAAATACGTTGAGCCGGATAACGTTAGAGATGATAAAAAAAGATGCCAGTGCCAATATCCCGCCTAAGAAAAAGCCGATCGCTTTGGCCAGTCTGCTGAGGGATTGCATCCTTTCCACCCAATCTCTGTTGAACTGAGCATCCTCGATTCCTTCCATGTCTTTCATGACCTGGATGAACCTCAAGATTGTTTCAGGAGAGAGATTTTCTTCCGCGAGATTCGTTTCGAATGAAGCCGGGAAGGGATTGATCTCGATGTTTTCGATGATACCTTGAAGTTCTGGAAAATTTTGCTGGAATCGTTTCAACGCCTGCCCGGTGCTTATGTAGTGCACATTGTTGACCAGAGAGGATTCATTGAGTCTTTTTTCAATAGAATTTCTCTGTTCTTCGGGCAGGTCTTTCTCGAGAAAAAAAATAATCAGCATGTTCTTCGAGAGTTCCTTGGCTGTGTAGAAGAGATTGTTAGAGAGAGAAAGGAAGACTCCAAAAATAAGAAAAGAGAGACAGATGATAGTGATAGAGAAAGTATTGCGCATTCTATACTGCCAGAGATTATTAACCGTCTCTGTGATAGTATGTTTGATCTTTTGAATAATCAGAGTTTTTCCTTTCGGATTAATTTTCCCCTATACAGGAACAAGATTTTCTCGCCGAAATGACGGATTAATTCTCGGTCATGGGTGCATATGATCACAGTGGCACCCTGCATGTTGATCTCCTTGAATACTGTCATGATCTCATTCGCTAGCTCCGGGTCGAGGTTGCCTGTTGGCTCATCCGCCAGGAGTATTTTGGGATTGTTCACCACAGCCCGGGCAATGGCCACTCTCTGCTGCTCGCCATACGAAAGTTGAGGTGGATATTCCCACATTTTGTGGTGAAGGTTGACCATTCTCAGTGCATTAAACACACGACGGCGGATTTCCTTGCGGGGAATCCCGAGAACTTGAAGGACGACAGCCACATTCTCGAAGACTCTTTTATGGAAGAGCAGGCGGAAGTCCTGAAAAACAATCCCCATGCTTCTTCTCAATCCGTATATCCTGTGGTCGGGAATACGGAGGATATTCCTTTTATCGATGACGATCTGCCCTTGAGTCGGAAGAATCTCTCTAAAAATTAATTTGAGGAGTGTTGTCTTACCCGATCCGCTGGGCCCGGTAATGAAGAAAAAATCTCCCTTTTTGGCATGAAGGGTGATATCCGAAAGAGCCCATCTTGGAGGTTGGTACTGTTTCCATATATGGTAGAGTTCGATCATTTTCAGCTCTTAGCAAAGCTCGGAAAGAGAATATCCTTCATAGTCAGAAGTTGAGCGTGGATTTCGAGGCCGATAACTGGCTCATAGATTTGGGATTTCATCAACTCAGGGGGAGATTATAACACATCAATTTGAGGATTCAAAGATAGAGAGAATAGCGAAAAGGCAGGCAAGTTAGAGAGTGAATAGATACATGAACCAGCCGAAAAGAAGCCCTCCGGCAACCATGATGAGGAAGAGAAAAAGCGCGTATCTTATCTGGCTTTTTCTGTCGTTTCTTCTAATGAGAGTGAGAACGATGCAGACAAAGACGGCGTAGACAATCATGGACAGAAAATGGCTTTTCCAGATCATTCCTTTTTCCCCGAAGCGATATCAAAGGCATCCAGCGCCACGAGATAATTCAGGAGTCCGGCGCCAGCGATGTAAGCTGTTCCAAATTCGAACGTCGTATTTTTCAGATTTCCCAGCCCGAAAGAGAAAATTTTCGAGAGGATAAAGAGAAATCCGCTTCCCAGGTCAGAAAAGAAGGCCAGGATGGTCAACGGATTTTCAGTCTGGAAGGAGTAAATCTTGCCTCCCATGAACAAACCCAGAGCAGCCATGGATAGTATACAGACAAAAAAGATGCCGCCCTTCCAGTATTTTTTTTGATAGACATGTCCCAGTCCTGGGACGAACCATCCCAGGAGAAGAGAACCGATGGCTTTAGGATCTATCTGCATTGAATACTCATGATAAAAGAAATAGAGCTCTAAATCAAGAATAAGTTGAAAGGATCTAGCCTTGTGATAGAGACTGAAATAATTGAAGGAAAAAGGGGACAGGCGACTTTTTCAGTAAAAAGATGCCTGTTCCCTAATCATCAAGGAAACATTCCCCTGTAGCTGTAGATTTCTGCAATCCGTTCGATGGCAACGATGTAGGCTGCGCAGCGGAGAGAAACGTTCCTTTGCTTGCTTATTTCCCAGACTTTTTTGCATGATTTCATCATTTTTTTCTCGAGCTCAGCGTTGACTTGTTCTTCTTCCCAGAAGAGCCCGCTGAGAGCCTGAACCCATTCAAGATGACTGACCACGACTCCCCCTGCATTGGCCAGAATGTCGGGAATCACAGAAATCTTCTTTTTCTCCAGGATTTCATCGGCCTCAGGCGTAGTGGGGCCGTTCGCTCCTTCGATGATTACCTTTGCCTTGATTTTATGCGCGTTTTTCTGGTGAATCTGGTTTTCTAAAGCAGCGGGAATGAGAATGTCCACCTCCTGGTAGAGGACGTCTTCCCTGTCAATTTGATTTCCGGGATGTTTGATGATACAGGCATGCTTCTGCACACAATCTAAGAGTCCAGGGACGTCGAGACCGTCCGGGTTGACAAGAGCACCAGACACATCGGAGACGGCCACGATTTTGGCTCCCATCTGGGATAAAAAATGAGCAGCGTGGCCTCCCACGTTCCCGAATCCCTGGATAGCGACCCGGGCGCCTTGAAGGCTTTTTTTTTGATTCTTGAAGAATTCCCGTGTGATTATTGCCACTCCTTTTCCTGTGGCTTCTTTTCTTCCCTTGGAGCCTCCCAGGATTTCTGGTTTGCCAGTCACGATGCTGGGTTCTGTGTAGCCTTTCATCATTGAAAATGTATCCATGATCCAGGCCATTGTCTTTGAAGTCGTGTAGACATCCGGAGCTGGAATGTCGATATGCGGGCCCAGGATAGGCATAATCTCAGATGTGTACCTCCTGGTCATCCTTTCCAGCTCGCTTTCTGAGAGTTTTGTCGGATCACAGATGATCCCTCCCTTCGCCCCTCCATAGGGCAGGTCGAGAAGGGCACACTTCCACGTCATCCAGGCCGCCAGAGCCACCACTTCTTCCTCTGTGACATCGGGATGGTAGCGGACGCCACCTTTGGTCGGTCCTTTGGCGTTATTGTACTGACAGCGGTAGCCAGTAAAGACCTTTGTTCTTCCGTTATCCAGTTTGATGGGAACAGAAACCCTCAGAACACGCATGGGTTGTTCCAGTATTTTAAGCAGGTTGTGATCCAGTTTGATCTCTTTGGCGGCTTTATAGAGTTGTTTCTGTGCCTTTTTGGCTAACGAGTCTTCTATCATTCCTGCCTCCTCCCGCGAGCGGATGGCCATCTCGCTGAGGTTAGTTGACATTAAAAGTCAATTCATTATAATTGTATTTCACTTTCGATTGCAATCGGCAACATCATTGCTGCTATCTGTGCAGAGGAGCAACATCAAGAAAGAGTCGCGGCTGAACAAGACAGGAGCGGAGTTTCTTCCGTTCACTCGCAGGAGGTGATGAATCCAGAGGAGTAGAAAGGAACATCGGTCTGTCCGGATCAACCGGTGATGATGAGTATAGCTGATATGATTGAATATATATCAACGTATCGACAGTTTTTATGAATAATCTTGGTTAATAAAGGAGAACAAATGGAAACAAAAACTTTCGGGCAGGTTATTGAATTCGCGATTCAGAGAGAAGAAGAAGCCATCAAGGCCTACGGAGACATGGTGGAGATGGCGGAAACTCCGGGTTTAAAGACATTACTCGCGGAGCTCCAGAATGAAGAAAGGAATCACAAAAAGCTGCTCCAAGACTTGACTGAAGAAAAGATTGAATCCTTGAAGGTCGAAGATGTGATCGATTTAAAGATTAGCGATTATCTCGTGGAAGAGCCGCCGAGTGCGGATATGAATTTTCAAGATCTTCTGATTCTTGGCCGCGAAAAAAGAACAGAAGGCTGTCGAACTGTATTCGAACCTCGCAGAGAATGCCAGTGAGGAAGAGATCAAGAAACTGTTCGAGTTTCTTGTCGTGCAGGAAAAGTCGCACAAGCTCAAACTGGAAAAAGAGTACGAGATCCATGTTCTTGATGAGGACTGAGGCTTATTCAAGAGCTTTTTAAATTCAGGAGCTTTTTGAATATTTTAAACAGAGGGAGGCATTCGATGGAAAAATGGGAATGCACGGCATGCGGATATATTTATGATCCCAAACAGGGGGATCCTGAGCACGGGATAGATCCTGGAACGCCATTCGAGGATTTGCCCGATGATTGGACTTGTCCTCAATGTGGAGTTGGTAAGGAATTTTTTCAGAAACTCGGTTAATACCGGCCGCAAGAGGATCCTTTTCAATGAGAGTCATCATCGTCGGAAATGGTTTAGCAGGGACGATCGCTGCGAAAACCCTCCGAGAGCTGGACAAGAATGTCGAAATCGATATTTTTACTGAAGAAAAGTACCATTACTACCCCCGCCCGAATTTAATCGAGTTCCTGGCCGGAACGCTCTCCTACGAGAAGATTTTTGCCTTTCCTGAAAAATGGTATACAGAGCAGAAAATAAATGTCCAGCTTAGAAAACCCATCACGCGGATTTCTCCTGATTCCAGGGAGGTCGAGATTGTCGGAGGAGAAAAGGAGAAATATGAGTTTTTAATCCTTGCCAGCGGCTCTCTGGCTTTTGTCCCACCCATCAAGGGAGCGGAGAAGGAGGGCGTGTTCACTCTCAGAACTCTGGATGATGCTTTCGAACTCATCGACTACATTAAGAGCCAGCGGCGAGTGACGGTTATCGGAGGGGGGCTCTTGGGCCTGGAAACGGCCCGGGCTTTAAGATCAAGAGGTGCGGAAGTGGAAGTGGTCGAGTTTTTCGACCATCTGCTTCCCCGCCAGCTTGATAAACAGGGAGCGTCTCTTCTCAAGAGTCAAATCGAAAAAATGGGGATAGGAATCCATCTGGGCTTAGCCTGTGAAGAGGTGCTCGGGCAGGAGCGAGTCGCGGGTTTGAGATTTAAAGGAGGCCAGGAGATCGAAACAGATGTGGCTCTTGTGGCTGCGGGTGTCAGGCCCAACATTCGGATCGCTCAAGATGCCGGGCTCGAGACGGATCGGGGACTGATTGTCAATGATTATCTCCAGTCCAGCAGCCCGGAAATATTGGCTGCGGGAGATGTCACGCAGCATGCGGGTCGAATTTACGGGATCATCCCCGCTTCCTTTAATCAAGCCCGGATAGCGGCTCAAAACGTCATGGGCCAGAAGCAAAAATATGAAGGCACTATCCCCTCCAACACTTTGAAGGTCGTGGGCCTGGACCTCACATCCATCGGAACGGTGAACCCTGAAGATGAATCCTATGAAGAGGTTCGAAAGGAAAGCCGGGATCAAGGCGTCTACAAGAAAATCGTGGTCCGGAATGGAGAGATATGCGGGCTCATCTGTATAGGAACAAAAAAAGGTGTCAGCGAGATTAGCCGGTTAATATCTCAGAAAGCTAACGTCGAGAAGTGGAAAGAATCTCTTCTGGACGATGATTTTGACTTTTCACTGCTATGAAAAATAAAATTTTACTCTTTGTCTTCCTCTTTTCTGCACTGATCATACCTCTTCAATCGACAGTCATCGGTTACGTTTCCCTCGATTTTGCGATTGGCCAGGAGCAGTCGGATGTGCCGAAAGGGAGTTTCCAGAATTCCCAGGCGGGGCTCCTGTTTTTTGACGACATCTCTCCGAGCGTGTCCTATCTTGCAGAATTCAGATTCAGACCAGAGGGAACAGTCGACATGGAACAGGCATGGGTTTCATTCGGTACTTCAGAGGCATTCGCTCTTAATCTGGGCCTCTACCTTGTTCCGTTCGGGAGATACAATCAGTCCGGCCGTCCTCACCAGACATTGTTGATCAGTCCCCCGTTAAATGTCGAAAAGATGTATCCCTTTTTCTGGAGAGATGTGGGCATCCTGCTGGAGGGAAGAACCCGCAGATTTTTTTATTCCGCCTTTTTAGGGAACGGACTCTCCGAGGATGTCAGTTTAAGCGGAGGCCAGCAGTTTAAAGACAACAATAAAGATAAGGGAAAAGGAGGAAGACTGGGCCTGGTGATCAGCCAGGGGTTTGAGATCGCCTACTCTTACTACGGGAGTAAGTATGATGAGGAAAACAGCCGGGACCTGCTGCTCCAGGGAGTTGATTTGTTCTGGTACTCAGAAGGAGTTCTCGTCCATGCGGAGTACTCCAAGGCCCGGATGGAAATTCCGGATGATACGGCGAATGCAGAGGGATTTTTTATTCAAGTCGCACTCGATATGGGACAGTTCCGGCCTGTGGCCTGCTACCAGCACCTGGATTACGAGGATGCATTTCATGGCCCGGGATTTGTCAGTCCCGGTATTCCAGGGTCGGGAATCTCCGAGAGGAAGAGGCGATGGGCTCTCGGGTTTGCCTATCAAGCCTCCCAGAATTTTCTGCTGAAATTCGAATACGATTTAAACAGTGAGAAAGGCGTCGAACTGAATGATGACTCCCTTTCCGTTCAGGTCGCCTTCAGTTTTTAGTCTTGTATCCAGGGAGGACTTCTGGTAGAATTCGGTGTCAACACATTTCACACTTTTTATAAAACAGTCATCATTCGTTTAAAGGACTTTTATGGCCAATTTGCTCGTTATCGGCACCCAATGGGGTGATGAGGGCAAGGGGAAGATAATCGACCTCCTGACTCCTTCCTTTGATGCAGTGGCCCGCTATCAAGGAGGGCACAATGCCGGCCACACGGTTATCGTCAACAAGAAAAAAGTCATCCTCCACCTCGTTCCCTCCGGGATACTTCATCCTGGCAAGCTGTGTGTCATCGGGAATGGAGTTGTCATCGATCCCAAAGCGTTTCTGGAAGAGATAG
>JGI24422J19971_10002573_pt1 | contig 11286 bp, 7 predicted proteins | sample DeeMarSWOR152_54_FD_19971 | JGI IMG/M metagenome (IMG submission 19971)
GAATACTCCCATATTGTGTTCCATGTATCTCCAATCCTTGACAATTCCTGTTTTCAATCTTTCCTCCTGTCTTTAAAGAATGCCTGCCATTTCTCCGGAGAGGGTTTGGGAGTCAGGAGGCTGACTCCGATAAGCAGAGCGAGTGAGCAGATCAGCGCAGGATAGATGGCCGGAACGCCCAGGGGGAGTTCCCCCTTGATTTTATTGATGACTTCCCAGACAACTGTCGTCAACAGGCCTCCCAGGATGGAAAGAACCCCACCTTGAACAGTCGCTCTTTTCCAGAAAAACACGGCGATGAGAGCCGGAGTGATTCCGGCGCCGTAAACCGTGTAAGCGGCGTAAGCCGCGTCCAGTATTCTGGGAAAGAAGGAAATCAGGGAATAGGATATGACGCCCAGGACGATAACCGTCAGCCTGGAATAGAGGATCATTTTCTTGTCTGGCAGACTGGGATTGATGAACCGCTGGTAGATATCCCTGATGACGTTTGTGGCCGGGACCAGGAGAAAGCTGTTGGCTGTGGAGATGATAATGGCCATGACTGCCACCAGAAGAAAGCAGCCCACAGCCACAGGAACACCCTTATGAGCAACAAGAAGGATGATTTTTCCCGCTTCTTTGGCTTCAAGACCTTTGAAAAAGCTGCTCCCGATCACAGCCAGGCTCTGGAGGCTGACACCGAGAAGGATGACTCCTATAATCCAGCCAACAACGGATTTCCTGGCTTCTCTTTCATCACGCGCGGAAAAAAAGCGCTGGTACATGTTGGCATTTCCGAGTGCCAGCAGAAAGGTCGGGACGAAATATCCCATTGCCTGGATCCAGGTCATGTTTCCCAGGAACGGATGGCTTCTGGGTGTGACGTTGGCCACGATGGCCTCCATCCCTCCCACGTGATGGATGAGGAAAGGGAGAGCCAGGAGGATCCCGATGATCATGATGATCCCGTTGAAGATATCCAGGTAAGCGACCGATATCATCCCGGCCAGCAGGGTGTATGTTATGACAAAGACAGCGACGATGATTATCCCGGATCTGATCGGGACCTTATTGTCGGTAATGATGTTCAGCACCCAGCCTCCTCCCCGAAACTGGTAGCTGACTATGGTCAAGTAGGCGATGATGGTGGCAATCGTAGCCAGGATTCGGGCCCACATGTTGTATCTCGCCTCCAGGATATCCGGGACCGTGAACTGGCCGAATTTTCTGACTCTGCCGGCGATAAAGAAGACGATGATGATGCCCAGCCAGCCGCCGCTGCTTCCGATCAGGGAGGAATAGCCGTGGTTATAGCTGAGGTCAGAGACGCTGAAGATGTCTCCTGAGCCGATCCAGGTGGCTAGCAGGGTCCCGACAAGAACAGGCGCGGTCAATGTCCGGCCCGCGACCAGGAAGTCTTCCTTTTTCTTCAGCCGTTTGGTCAGGTGGAGCCCGAAGATAAAGAGCACGACAAGGTAACCGAGGATTGCGATAAGGTAGGTCATTTCACCTCATCCTTCTTTTTCTATCCGCGGTTAGCCGCGCGGAAGCGACCTCGAGAATTTTCTACCTCTTCAACTCTGTTGTTTCTTGGGAAAGAATTTCTCCAGCTCCTCTGGTTTTGGTTTTTTGGTCAGGAGGCTGACGATTATCAACGAGCCAATAGAAACAATCAGACCAGGGAAAATCAGAGGAATTCCCCAGGGATCCTCATCAAGTACTTTATCAGGAGGCAGGAGTTCCACCAGGATTCTCAATATAATACAAACAGCTGTCCCGGAAATGATCGAAACCAGCCCTCCAGCTTTTGTCGCTCTTTTCCAGGCTAATGCGGCAATAAGGGCAGGAGTGATGGCCACTCCGTAAATCGTATAGGCAAATATGGCCATCCCGAGCACAGACTTGAGCCCGATGGCCAGGAAAAAGGCGGTGACTCCGAGGAGAGTCACGAGGATTTTTTGGAGGGCGATCAGAGTGCGCTGGGCCGGTTCGGTCTTTTTGAAACGCTGGTAGATATCGCGCATGATGGTGGTTGTCGGAGAAAGGAGATAGTTCATGCCTGTGGAGATGACAACCGCACAGGCAGCGCCCAAAAGGAGAATGCCTACATAAGGCGGAACTAGTTCTTTGGCGGCCATAAGGACGACTTTTCCTCCTTCCTTGGGGATTGTCAGGTCAATCTGGTCTTTAAAATGACTGTAAGAGAAAACGGCCATAACCACGACGACGGTTTCTATAAATACGGTCCCTATAGTCCAGAGAATAACTGCCTTTTTGGCATCTCTGGGTGTTCTGGCGCTGTAGAATTTCTGGTACATGCCCTGGACTCCCATGAGAAGAAACATTGTGGCCAAAAAATAGCCCACAAACTTTAGGGCTGGATAAGCTCCATGCCCGGGATTGAACACGGCGAAATGGCCAGCGTCGAGAACCTGATGAGCCTGGGGGAGTCCGCCGGCAGCCAGATAAACAAAGGGAGTCGCTACCAAACAGGCAAGGACGATAATGATCCCGTTTGGCAGGTCAGTGTAGGCGACTGCGACCATCCCCCCGACGGCAGTAAAAAGGATGACAAATATCGCTGCAATGATAATTCCCGTGGAATCTGCGATAGCTCCACCGGTGACGACATTCAGGATAAAACCCCCGGCTACGAACTGGTAAGAGACGATCGCAGTAAAGGCAATGATAATCGCTATGGCTCCGATCACTCTGGCCGCGGAGCCGTACCGGACCTCGAGGATATCCCCGATAGTGTACTGACCGAATGTCCGGATTTTAGCCGCGAGGAAATAGATGATGACGATTCCCAGCCAGGCTCCTGCGGGCATCCATATGGCTGAGAAGCCTGCACGCGATGCCAGTTCGGCTCCTGCGATAAAAGTTCCTGATCCGATCCAGGTGCAGATGAGGGTGAAAACCATGACTCCTGTCTTCAACTTCCGGCCAGCCAGCATGTAGTCCTCCTGGCTTTTGACGCGCCTGGCTCTGTAGAAGTTAAATCCGGTCAGGACCAGAAGATAGGCGAGAATGACCCAAAGATAGATAGACATAATGCCCTCCTTTTTTCTTCTCGGATCTTATGACAGTGTAGCAATCGCTTCACCTTGTTCAGGTAAAATCGGTTTATTGTTCAAACTCAATCCCGGTTTGGCAAGCTCCTTTTTCATTCAGCAGGAAATCCTCTTAATCATATTCAGCTGTCTACGGAATTCAAGCGATTTTTCAGCTGACCTTTTCTCCTCTTTGTTCAAGTTTGATGGAATAGAGGCTGGTTATGTTAGGTTCAGCCATGGTCGTCCCATGGATATAATCGGCGACTTCCATGGTCTTGGTGTTATGAGTGATGATGATGAACTGAGTTTGTTCTTTTATTTTTTTCATCAGCTCAAGAAATTTCTTCAGGTTCGACTCATCGAGCGCAGCATCCACTTCATCCAGCACACAGAAAGGAGTGGGCTTATAGCGGAAGAGAGCAAAAAAGAAAGCCAGGCTGGTCAGGCTTTTTTCCCCTCCGGAGAGAAGAGAGAGAGTCTGTACTTTTTTCCCCGGAGGCTGGGCCTTGATTTCCACGCCGCTTTCCAGCGGGTGGCCTTCGTCGGAGAGTGTGAGCTCAGCAGAACCGCCGCCAAAAAGGAGGGAGAAGACATCCTGGAAGTGTGTGTTGACCTCAGTCAGAGCCTTCAGGAATTGCGTCTTGCTTTCCTGGTCGATTTTCTTGATAGCTTCCCTGGTCGTGTCTATGGATTCACGGAGGTCTTTCTTCTCCTGCATCAGAAAATCGTAGCGTTTTTTCTGGATCTCATATTCTTCTTCTGCCATCAGGTTGACGGACTTGTATTTCTGGAGCTTTTCCTCGGCTTCGGCCAGTTTATCCTCGATTGCCTTATCCGGGATCTTGTCCTCGGGGATCTCAGCCTTGACTTCCTGGATCGTCTTTTTGAGGTCCTGCCAGCAGCTCTCTTCGAGGTTGACCAGGTCCCGGTCCGTCTCTGCCTTACTGATTTCCCGCTGGACACGCTCTTCCTTCCTGTCTTCGCTCTCTTTTTTGAGCTCCTCTAACTTCTCTTCCAGCTCCTCCTGCTCCTGGCTCAATTTCTGCAGATGGGATTCTTTCTGTGCCAGCTCCGTCTCCTTTTTCTCTCTGTCTTTTTCAGCCTTTTTGGCTTTTTGGCTGAGCTGTTCAATGGTTTCTTTGATCTTGATCTTGTCCTTATCGCAGCTCTGGATCTCTTCCTGGAGAGAGAGTCCTTTGGCAGAGAGGTTTTTTTCTCTCGCTTTCAAGGATTGTGCCCTGTGACTGAGGTTGCTGATTTTTTCTTCCAGAAGGTCATGGCTTGATTTGAGCTCAAAAAATTCTTTTCTTTTCTGCTCGTTTTTCTCCTGATGTTGAGCGAATTTCCTCTCTTCCTTTTCCAGCCTCTCTTTTGTTTCCCTCTCCTCATCCTTGATCTTTCNGAAAGAACGGTCTTCAATCTTTTTTAACANCTCTTCTCTATCCGAGGTCAGGAGNCTTGAGCTCGTTATTGATGAGCTCGATGTTGGCCTTGATCTTTTCCATTTCTATCTGATCAAATTTATTCTCTTTCTCGATTTCTTCAATTTTTCTTTCCAGCTGGTCGAGGACTACGGCTTTTTCATCAATTTCCTGTTCCAGATTCTGTTTGACCCTGTTTTTTTCTTCAAGCTCCAGGCTTAAGGGTTCATTTTTTTTCCCAAGCTTGGCGATTTCCTCTTTAATTTCTTTGATTTCCTGAGCGAGGGTGAAGATACCTCCTGTTTTCTGTCCCAGCTTCAGAAGGCCAGAGGAGAGAAGCAGATCCCCCTGGGGAGTGATATAATTCAGGGAAGGGTGGACAAGCCAGAGCTCGATGGCGCTTTCGATATCCTTGACTACGGCCGCATCCTGGAGGTGAAGCTTGTCTTTTATTTTCGGGTCTGGCCTAAAATAGGATTCGAACAATCCCAGCACGCGGGAGTCTTCATAGATTCTGGCGGGGATATCCCTTTTCTGGCGCGGTGAGAGGAGGAGAAAGTTGCCTTTTAATTGCCTCTCAGCCAGGACTTTTTTTAAATCCTGAGCGTCGACGAGAAAAGCCTTGGCTTCTTCCTTCCAGAAAACATCGATCAGCGGCGCGTGCTCGGAGTCGGTTTCGATCGAGTCGGCCAGGATGCCCAGAGCTCCTGGGATGCTTTCCGGCACATCCGTCTCCCTCTCCTTCTTCTCTAGCTTCTCCAGTGCCTGAAGATGGTGAGTCTCTTCCTCCTTTTTTCCTTTCAGACCAGAGATTTTGCTCTCGAGGGCCTGGATGGAGGATGATATCCCGCCCAGCTCCTCCTGCTGGGAGGCCAAAGTTTTTTTCTGTTCGTCGATGGAACTATGGGTTTGGCTGAGTTCTTTTCTCCGTTGCTCCATTATGATGTTTTTCTGTTCCAAAAGAGAGTGCTCAGTCGAAAGCCGGTCCTTGAGCTTCCTCTCCTGACGAAGGATCAGTTCTCCCTCTTTTTCGAGCCGGATGATCTCATTCTTGACTTCTGTATGCAGGGAGAGTTTTTCGAAGTATTCATTCCTCAATGCTTCCAGAGAATTGGTCTGCTCCTCTAGCTCTTTCTGAAACGTTTGATTCTCCTTTTCTGCCTCATCCAGGGCCTTTTGTTTATCTGAATGTTCCTTTTTTGTGGTTTTGATCTCATCTTCGACTTGAGCCGATTCTTGGGTTATTTGTTGTTTTTCCTGCTTAACATCTTCAAGGTTGGCATTCGCTCTCTTTTTCTGTTCCCCGATAAACTCGGCCTTTTTGGCTTCCTTATCTTTATCCGTTTCCAGTTGGGAAAGTTGAGAGCTGAGGGCATACAGGTTTTTTTGGCCCTCTTTTATCGTTTTCTCCAGGTCCCAGACCTCTTTTCTTATCGTACTCAGGCTTTTTTCCTGCTCTTTGAGCAGGGAAATAACTTCTTTTTCCAGGGCAAGGCATTTCTCGTGTTGGAGAGTGATTTCCTGCAGGTTCCTTTCGATTTGAAAGATTCTCTTCCGGTAGTAGAGGGAGGTGAGCTGTCTTATTTTTTCCCTCAATTTCCTGTATTGGATCGCTGCCCCGGCCTGTCTTCTGAGCGAATTTTTCGCTCTGGATACCTCGGCGATGATGTCTTCCAGCCTGGTCAGATTCTGCTCACTGCTTTCCAGCCTGCTCTGGGCCTGCTTCTTCTTGGTTTTGTATAAGGCTGTTCCCGCTGCCTCTTCCAGAAGCAGTCTTTTCTCTACGGGCTTGGAGGTGAGGAAAAGTCCGATTTGTCCTTGCTCGATGACGAAATATTCCTTTTCGGCGATGGACCGATTCCATAAGGCATCCTGGATATCCTTCAACCTGACCACCTTGCCATTCAGTCTGTATTCACTCTCGCCGGAGCGGAATACGCGGTGGTTGATGATGAGATCTTCATCCTCACCGCTCAAAGAGAGGACTACGTCCGCCATTCCCAGAGGAGTCCTGGATGTGTTTCCGTTGAAAATGATGTCCTCGCTCCTCTCGCCTTTGAGGGACTTCGACCTCTGCCCACCTAGAACCCATAAAAGGGCATCCACAATATTGCTCTTGCCGGTTCCGTTGGGGCCGACAATGGCGGTTATTCCGGGGTGGAAGATGATCTTTGTTCTCTCAGGGAAGGATTTGAATCCTTGAAGTTCTATTTTTTTAATGAGCATGTTATGAATTACAGGTTTCCTTGAAAGCCCCGGGCGACAATCTTATTTTCCCTGCTGCCAAGGAATTGCTATTTTACCCGATTTATGCGGATTGTCAAATTGCAGAAAAAAGGGGACGTTCCCTGCGGGGGCACCCTTTTCTTTTGCTACATATAAAAAAGCATAAAAGGGTGTTCCCCTCGGGAGCGTCCCCTTTTGTTTTTATTAGAGAGGGATTTAAATTATTGGGAGACTCGTTGGGTGGGTTCGCCTAAACATTTGTAGATCAGCTGCTGAATTTTTTTCACAAACTCAATTTTTTCGGGTTTGGAAGGATTCCGCTTTTGAAATGTCAATGGAGGCAGAAATTCAACGATCAATCTCGGTTTCCGGTAGTGGTTGTGGTTGAACAGGCCTATGAACCGCTTGAACGTTTTGTAGATAAGAAACCTGTCCGCGACATACTTCCAGTATGTCCTTTTGGTAATCATGGGAGCTTCTTTAATAACACTGGGCACTATCTGGACTGTTTTTCCTCGCTTGTAGAGACTGCTGGCTAAAGTGGGGACGATTGTGGGGTAGACTGGATTCTCCGCGGTTTTATATGTCCTGCCTCCGCTGGGGGCGATGGCAATGGGAATATTTCTTTCCAGACTTCTTATGCATTCCATGAAGGCCTGTTTGTTTATCTTTAGTTTTTTGAGTTTTTCGTCTTCTGTGGCGGCCTGGAATAGATGGACGTCGATGATCTTCAGTTTGCTCGCCTGGGCAAGGACGAATTTGGTGAGGAAATTGATCAATTTTGAGTACCAGAGCTTTATCCAGAAGCTTTTTCTGGCCCTGTTTTGGAACCTGAGCGGGAAGATGGCATCCTCAACTTCTTTGTAGAGCTGAAGCTTGTATTCGGGGCTGGTGATTATGGTTTCAGCAAGGAATCTGATGTTTGGTTTGGAAGGAGCGGCCATTCCCAAGTAAACAGGTTCGCCGCGGCGAGTTACATGATTATAGACGTAAATTATCGGCTCATTACTGGGGATATTTTTTAACCCCACTGCTTTGGGTTTCGGACAGATGGGGATAGTCCTCATCAACGTCCTCAATCTTTTGTAGGAGAAGGCGACCATTTTTTACCCGGATATATTTTATCTATATTTTACATGAATTGAAAAATGTTTGCTGAATACAGGGATTGCTCGAGCAGGCAGTTTGAGATGTGACAAGCGCGTTAGTCTTCTTCTTGCAAAGGCCTGAGAATTTATTTTCTATCCAAACCTTGTTTCGAGCGGTTTTCATTCCCTTGGGAATCCCCTAAAAAATCTATAGCACAGCCCCATTTTGATGTCAATCCCGAAACTCAATTCATCCGTCTCGGTTTGAGAGCCATAATGAGTCTATCTGATTGTTAATAAAAAAGTTAAATGCAGTATTCGGCCAATCAGTTGTATGTTTAGAAAGAGCTGTTTGTTTTATTTCTCGGAACGCCTGTCTTGTTGCAATCAAGCACAGTTCATGATAAGCCCGCTTTATGGAAAGAGATAGAGTTATAACGCAGACATCTTGACAGTTCTGGCTAAATCCACTATTTTCTATCTGTTGGCAGGATCGGTCCTGATAAGAGCCAGTGTAGCTCAGCGGTAGAGCAGCTGATTCGTAATCAGCAGGTCGAGGGTTCGAATCCCTCTGCTGGCTCTCTTTGTTATGGGGAAGTCAACAAAAAGGTTTAGTCAACCTTAGCCAAAATTAGGCGGTTTTAGTAAAATTCTGACACACCATTGACATATGGGATCTGGAAGTCTTCACTTCTCAAGCGCAATATAAAAAAAAGGAGGTCAGTCCGCTTTAAATGGAATCAATCTGGGAATAAGACGACTAAAATACGTCGATCATCCTTGCAAGGACTGCTTTGCCTCTGTAATCGGGCAGAAGTATGGGAGCTTTTCTTTCGCGTTTTATTCCAGCTTTTTCAAGCATATTGACATATCTTTTCACATGTTCCAATGATAGCTTTCCGTTTCTTTTTGCTTTTTTGACATATTCAGCAGCATAGATACCAGATCTCCTCCCAAAAACCATGCAATCCAGAGTTGAATTGCCCATGAGTCTGTTTTTGCCGTGGACTCCACCGGATACTTCACCAGCAACATAAAGTCCTTCCACATCTGTTTTTCCTTCAGGATCTGTTTCGACTCCTCCGTTTTGATAATGAAGTGTGGGAAAAACGAGAACCGGATCCGTTCGCATGTCAATATCAAACCTTTCGAACATTCTTTTCATTCCCGGGAACGCTTTATCTATAGTCCCTTCTCCATTTTTGACTTCGATCAGGGGAGTATCAAGCCAGATACCCCTCATGCCAGTAGGAGTTAAGATTCCTTTATTTCTCACATAGCACTCTCTTATAAAAGAGGCCGCCTCAACATCTCTGGGCTCAAGAGGAAAAACAAATGCTTCTCCATCTTTATTGACGGGTTGAGCTCCCATGCTTCTGAGTTTTTCAGTGAGAAGAAGACCAATTATCTGAGGGGGGAAAGCAGCTCCAGTGGGGTGGTATTGGACTGTATCCGTATCCCTCAGTTTAGCTCCAGCTCTGTAGGCAAGTACAAGCCCGTCACAGGTCGCTCCGTAATGATTTGTGGTGGGGAAACCTCTTATATGCAGTCTTCCGAATCCACCTGTTGCCAGAATAATGGATTTGGCTTTTACAATTTCATATTCGCTTGTCTCAAGATTACACAGAATGGCTCCGGTGGCTCTTCCTTCCCCATCGGTAAGTAGCTCAACGGCAGGATAAAACTCTAAGCTGGGAATTTTTCTGTTTCTGAATTCGTCCCTTAATACTCTAAATTCCTCTAGCCCTGTATAATCACGGCAGGCGTGCATTCTCCTTCTGCATGTCCCGCCTCCCCACTTCTCTGAAAATTCCCCATTTTCCTCTCTATCAATCATTGCTCCCAATTCTATGAGCCAATGTATGATTAGAGGAGCATCTTCCACAAGTGCTTTGAGAACGTCCGGTTTATTGGCAAAATGTCCCCCTCCCATAGCGTCTAAAAAATGTATTACAGGGGAGTCGTTTGGGCGGTCGGCGGCCTGCGTTCCTCCTTCAGCCATTATTGAGTTGGCATCGCCATGCCTGAGTTTGTTGGCAAGAAGAATTTTCTCAGCAGGAACACCCTGGTTGTTGGCCCAGATGGCCGCTGAAGTCCCGGCTAAGCCGCCACCAATTATGAGAATATCAGGTTCATAATCGACTTTCGAAAGATCAATTTCTTCATCTTTAACGAGAGGATAAGCTTCAAGAAGATCCACCACTTCGTTAGCGCCTATATCGCCTTTATTCTGACCTATGGATATTTTTCTTTTACCTCCTGGAGCAAAATCGGGATGAAGCTTGAGGACGTTTCCTCTTTCTTCCATGCTCATGGCGCGAGGGGTATAATCTTTTCTCTTTATCCGTGTTTGATTCACGGTATCTATGAGTTCCCGCATATATTCTGGATAGCCTCTGATATATTTGACTTCAGACATTTTTCTCCTCCTTTATCAATCTGGCTCCCTTTCTCTTTCCGCATACATTTTCTCAAGTTCTTTGGTTGTGGCCTTGAGAAGCCTATCCCAGTCATTTTTGTATTTGCCTTTTTCTATTTCTTTCAGCCTGGCGTTGAGAAGCTCTGGTTCTTTAGTTCCGTATCGTCCATACATTCTTCTCGCTAGCTGAGCTATGTGATATTGCACAAGCTCAGCAGGACATCTTACCGCACAGAGCCCGCACTGGATACAGTCAAAGGATTCTTCGGCAACTGCACGAAAGTTCCCCTTAATAGCATCTTGAATGTAATCCATGACCTCAAGGTCTTGAGGGCACGATTTTGTACATGTGTTGCAGGATAAACAGCGGGCGAGTTCTGGATAATGTTTAAATAGCGTACCCACATTATAATTTTCTTTATTGATGTTATAGATGGATTTTTCTGCAGGCGAAAAAGGGATTTGAACCAAAAACATTCCATCTTCCACTCTCGTTTGACAGGCCATCACCGCATGAAGCTTATAGTCTTCTGCCTTTCTGTATATCGTAGCGCAGGCTCCACAAAATCCCGCCCTGCATCCTGAAGACCGAATAAATCTGTATCCTGCAAATTCCATAGCCTGCATTATTGTCAATCCAGCTGGAACTCTGTAGGCCTTTCCCATGACATAAATTTTCACCCAATTTTTAATATCTTTTTCGTCAATTCCAGTGGTAACGGACTTATTGGACTCAGCGATTACATCCATGATGCTTTTTTTCTCTTTCATCTATTCCTCCCGCTGAATATCTAAAGGAATCACCTCATTTTCTGATTGATAATTCCCTCAATCTATTGCCTTTCTATATTCCATTTCGAATTTGGCATCCGCAGAATAATGCCGTTAGTGATGTCTCCCTTATCATAAAATCGAATATTTGTCCCTGATGCAGAAGCTTGTGGAAGAAGGGATGTTTCGAGGATTGGAGCTGCTTTTTTATAATATATTTTAAAAGACATGAGAATATAAGCAATTAATTATATACTTATATTTAAAACTACATGAACAAATAATTTTTTTCAAGAAAAATAGAGGATTAAGTGATCTCCCGC
>JGI24422J19971_10002578_pt1 | contig 11280 bp, 6 predicted proteins | sample DeeMarSWOR152_54_FD_19971 | JGI IMG/M metagenome (IMG submission 19971)
CTGAAATCAAATTTTTGGCATCAGTTGAATCTACGACATTCTTTAATGTTTCAGCCGCCGCTATACCTATGTCCAGCGCCCCACGGATTTGCATGCTCCTTATTTTCTCTGTTGCTTCATCAACTCCACTGGTCATTGCCCTATTATCTATTAAGAAGAATCAGAGTTTACCTGCTTTCAATTCTTGGTGCAAGGTAGTATACGACTCTGCTGTCGCCTATTCCATATTCAAGTCTCAATGGAGTATCGGTTTTCATCTTCAATTCCACCACTGTCCCCGTATCTGCGGCGCTCAACATGTTTTTTAAATAATCCAGCGAAAATGTGGATTTTGCTTTCTCTTTTGCATCCAGGTTCAGTATGTTGTCCTCCCCGAACTCAACATTAACGCTTCCTGTATCCCCGTCCGCTCTGACCCCAAAACTTTTATCTATCCCCAGGGATACGTGATTACTCACCAGCTCAGCATCCTTTAAAACTTCCTTGAAAGTATTGGCATTTACTTTCAAATCCGCCGTGAAGTCTATACCCGGCTCCTTGGGGGGGGTTGAGCTGCTCTCTATTATCGGCACCGAGAATTTTCTTGTTGTGGTGCCCTTAAACGTTATGTTCAACCTCTTGTCCAGCGACAGTTCTATCTTATCCTCCAGTTTTGCTCTCTTTGTGATCTTGTTCAACTCCGAGAAATCAATGCCCATGCTTATATCCTTGTCAATTTCATATTTTTCAAAAGAATCCTTCGGCATGGAAAAATCCACCATCGCAATTTGGCTTGGGTCCATTGCCCTGAGTTTGACCCCGTCTTTTGTCAGCTGCAGGGTTCCTTCATCGATCAGTACGGCGATCGCGTCTATGCTTGCCTTCCATGATTTCGTATCTTCAATTACAGCGCTAAACATTTTCTAATTTATTACATTTAAAAATAAAAAAGAAGAGAGTTTTTATGTCAGCGTGTAGTAGTCTGGATTGTCTACATCCAATGAGGGGGTGTAGGTATAGGTGCTGTGAGTTATATCTGTTACTTCCGCTTTGTAATTTCCTGTGCTGGTTACTTTCTGTGTAAATGTAACTTGACCGTTGGAATCTGTTATTCCAGAGTATGTCCAATAATCTCCTGTGTCTACATGCGTTAATGTTGAATAAACTGTTGCATCACTTACCAGAGCATCTGTTACCTCTGCTATTCCATTATTATCTGAGTCGTACCTGACAGTAACTATATAATCCAAAAATTTATTTTTACCCTTGGTTTTGCTACTCCATGAAATATCCCAGACATACATGCCGCCAAATTCTCCGCTTGTGGTTGTGAGTTACCATGTGTCGGATGTGTTTGTCACGCCTTTGTTGTCATCTGCGACCGCATACCATCCATATGTTGTGCTGGCTTCGAGTCCAGACCAGACAACGAATGCTCGACTGCCGCTGCTAACGCCAGCATTTGTGCCGATTAATGTGTCAAATTCATCATAGAAGGAAACATCCATCGTGTCGCCATCGGGATCTGAGACATACACGGATAATGCTGGATTGAGAGTTACATTTGCTGCACCATTTGCTGGATCCGGATTAGATGGCTTATACGGGGGTTCATTTGATAGTTCACCACATGCTTCTATGTACATGTGGTCAATGTAAATCGTATCTTTGTATATATGAGTAGGGGTTTGATCCAAATCTTTTACACGGATGTAGACGGTTCCCGATATTGTATCAGGGAATGTGAATGTCTGATAGGTGTCATCATCAGTTGTCTTAGTAACTGTTACCATATCATGGTAGATTATATTATCTGTGGAGTAAGCGAACACAAAATCATCTCCCTCTAAATTTGCTGTGTGATGCGCCTCTATGTGGAAGACATACGATGCATAGCCGCCGGTTACATCAATTGTCCATTTGTGCTCCAGATAGGTATATCTATCGGATGGTTTCCCTCCGCTTTCCCTCTCTGTTATGTCCGCAGATTGGTTATCTGAATCCTTTGTATAGGTGTAGTTATTTATTATCCCCCCATTATTTGATATTGGAATATCCTGTGCGGCATAGAATCTTGGGCAAACACCTCCTTCGTCTATTTCTCCATCGCAATCGTTATCTATATTATCGCAGACTTCTTCTGGCGCCGGTTCTGTTGTACATCCACCAATAAGATCGCAAATTCCAGCCCATACATATCCCGTTGTACCAACACACGTTCCAGCAGCAGGACAATTGCTGTCGTTGACAATGTGCTGGCATGCACCTGCTTGACACACGTCATCGGTACAGCCCACTCCATCGTCTGTGCAGACTGTTCCATCCTGTTTGTTTCTTGTTGCCCCGGTATCAACCCATTGAGTGCCCGTTACGGTGTATTGACAGCCTAAAGTTGCATGACAATAATAATCCCTGAATTCTTGTTCTTTCTGCTCCCTTTCCGTGCACGGGCTATCATCCACCCACCGGGTATTTCCGGTATCAGTCCAAGCGTCCGCAGGACAATTGCTGTCGTTGACAATGTGCTGGCATGCACCTGCTTGACACACGTCATCGGTACAGCCCACTCCATCGTCAGTACAAGGCGTTAAATCAGGATCTTCTGCATCAGTTAACCCATCACAATCATCATCAACTCCGTTGCAGATTTCAGTTGCATCGGGATTTATTGATGCGTTATTGTCATTACAGTCGTTTCCAACACAAATTGATTTTACATAGTAATCATTATCAAAATCACACGCTGTGCCATCGCATCTGAAAGTGCAGCCATTTTCAATTCCATCATCATTCCAGTTCCACGTTGTGTCGCAGGTGTTGTTGTCGCCCGTGTTTTCCGTTCCGCCATTATCAATATCCATATTTGTATTGTTGCAGACAATGTTTTCGCTTAGTTCATCGTTTGAGGAATCACTTAAAACAATCCCATAATCATTACTATTCACTATGTTGTTTTTTAGAATGTTATTTGATGAGCCCCGTAACCAGATACCCCTGCCATTTGAGGTTATGTTATTACCAGATATGAGGTTACTCGTGGAAGTACTTGTCCAAAGACCATCTATCTCAATCCCATTGTAAGTATGTCCATCAGTTGAGCCCATATTGTAAATCGTGTTCCCGATTATACTGCAATTATGAGAACCAGTCATACCAATTCCTATTGCATTATTTCCGTCATGAATTATGTTATTGATTACTGTGATATTATTCACTCTGGTCAGATGAATAATTTTGCCGTGCCCCCAGTTCGAGCCCCAAATGCCGCTGAATTCTCTAATATCACAATTTCTGATTATATTATTTGACCGGTCATTTAAACTGATCCCATAATCATTTCCTGTACCGTCACCGTCTATCAAATGCCCCTGACAATCAAAGGTTTTGTTGTTGAAATTCGCTGGGCTGTTGATGCAGGTTCCACTCTGGTCGATTATATCCCCCTCCAATTGAACAACAGTGCATTTACTATCACTCAACCGTTCCTCACAGTCATCACAATCTGTTGCTGGATTTCCAGTTCCACCGCAGCCGCACGTTCCGTCACAGTGGTAAGTGCACTCACTTGTTCCATCGTCATTCCAACCACTTACAGTGTCGCAGGTGTTGTTGTCGCCAGAGTTTGAACCAATAGCAACCACAATATCATCAAAAGAATCTCCTGCTTGGTTATTGTTACAGAAGTTGTTTGAGTTGATGGCGTTGTTTGAGGAAGAATATGACCAAATTCCACTCCAATTATTTAAATTTCCGGTGTTGCTTGTTAAAGTGTTGTTGTTTGAGGAAGAACTTAAAAATATTCCATGCTTACCATTTGAACTTAATATGTTGTTGGTTAATGTGTTGTTTGAGGACCTCCATAAAAAGATCCCATGCCAAATATTTGAACTTACATTATTGTTGGTCAGGATAGTATCGTTTGAGGAAGAATCTAAATAAATACCATAGACAAAATTAGTAACCACACAATTTTTTATTGCATTATTTATTTTTCCATCCAAGTAAATTCCATAACCTGTTCCAGTTCCATTAATAGTATGATCTTGACAGTCAAAAACTTTGTTGTTTGCGGGAAAGTTGATGCAAGTTCCAGGATGGTTTGAAATGTTTGTGTCCAGCAGGACTTCATCACAATTACTGTCACTCAATCTCTCCTCGCAGTCATCACAGTTGGAGCAGTAGCAAATGTTGTCGCTTTCAGTTGTGCAGGTGTATGTGCATCCTGTTGTTCCAGTATCATTCCAGTTGCTTGTCGTGTCGCAGGTGTTATTGTCTCCTGCGTTGGTCGTATTTTGATTATAAATGTCATCATAAGTGTTATTACAGAATGTGTTTGAGATGATGATGTTGTCGCCTGAGATGGTACCTAAATGAATCCCATAAAAACTATTTGAATTTGCTGTATTGTTTACTATAACATTGTCGTAATTTTGTGAAGATTGCAAGTAAATCCCATCTTGGGAATTTAAATTCGCAGTGTTGTTGGTTAGGGTGTTGTTTGTTGAATCGACTAAAGAAATTCCATAGTAATTTAAATTCGCAGTGTTGTTAGTTAGGATATTATCATTTGAAGAGGATAGACGAATTCCCTCTGTGAAATCGGTAATTGCACAGTTTCTTACAGTATTATTTTCTTTTCCATTTAAATAGACCCCATACCACTGATCCGCTCTGACGACTGTTATACTATAATTGTTTCTACCGCAATTCGAACAGCCACACCCATTATAGCTTAATCCCCCATGTATATGAATGCTTTTTCCATCGGGTGCTATCTGGTAATATGCTCCCTCACTGGTCCTTCCTATACTCCCCTCTAAACTTATGATTTTCCATTCATCACTCACATTTATGTCAACATCATACCACCAACTTCCACCAGATATCCCCCCAGTCCCCTGAATTACATACATGTCATCAGATACCCTTATCCTTGACAATGATATCCTGTTGTATTCAGAACTGTCACAACAACCCCAACCTGTGCACCATGGTGTTGTATAATCAGAATAATCATCATTTAATTCACCACAAACAACTTCACCTTTACTTACACTATTATTCCAGATGTACCATGCATTTGGGTCTTTGCTGCTGTAGGTTACTACCGCGCAAATTTCTGAATCTCCAGAATTAATGGTGTGATTATCATCTCCATCGATCATATACCCCTGGCAGTCAAAGACTTTATTGCTGAAGTTCTCTGGGTCGTCGATGCAGGTTCCAGAGTGGTTGGTTATATTTGCATTTAAAGTAACAACCGAACACGCAGTATCATTTAGTTTATCCATACAATCAGAACAATTTGAGCAGTTGCAATCTGTTAGCAGAGAGGTTACATTGATCTCGGTGTCCACCGCATTATTGCTTTCATTTAACTCATCAATCTCATCCAAAGGATCAACCTCTATCGTTATATTATGCAAACCTCCTTCAGCGATCCATGTGAAATTTACCTCTTTTTCATTAACATTTGTTAGATTTAAAATTTTTGAATTTTCATAACTATCGTCAATGAATAAGGAAACATTAACTTCGTCTAAACCCGAAGCATTAACATTTCCTGTATTTGCGATGGTGGCATTTATAAGCACCTCGTCATTAACCATTGGATTTTCTGGTGTGTAGGTTATATTCGTTACTATCAGATCTGGCTCGCATCCCTCATCTATTTCTCCATCGCAATTATCATCCACTCCGTTGCAGATTTCAGTTGCTTCGGGATTTATTGACGCATCTGAATCATTACAGTCGTTTCCAATACAAATTGATTTTACATAGTAATCATCATCGAAATCACATGCTGTGCCATCACACCTAAAAGTGCAAGCATTTTCAATTCCATCATCGTTCCAGTTCCAAGTTGTGTTGCAGGTATTGTTGTCGCCTGTGTTTCCAGTACCACCAACCCTAGCAATATCCTCCCAAATCGTGGTGTTACAAGCGGTGTTGCTCGTGAGGTTGTTGTAGTCTGCATTGTTCAGAATGATCCCATTCTGTATGTTATTGTTTGCGGTGTTGCTCGTGAGATTGTTGTATTCTGCATGGGAGAGGTAAATTCCATAATCGTTATTGTTTGCAGTGTTGTTTGCGATGGTGCTGTGGTCACAACTACTACTCATGTAAATTCCACACAGTATGTTATCATTTGCAGTGTTGTCTGTAAGGGTACTGTATTCACCATTCACGTAAATTCCATACGAGTTACCAGTTGCGGTGTTGTCTGTAAGGGTACTACTGTATTCACCATTCACGTAAATTCCATACGAGTTACCAGTTGCGGTGTTGTTTGCGAGGCTATTGTACTGGAATCGGTACGGGTATCCTCTATCCAAGCGAATTCCACTATTTGGGTTATTGTTTGCAGTGTTGTCTGTAAGGGTGTTCTTGATTGAATCGAAGAGGAGAATTCCAGCATCCGAGTTATTATTTGCTGTGTTGCTCGTGAGGTTGTTATATTCTGACAACCATAGATGAATTCCTCTAAAATTTCTACTTAGATTACTGTTTCTTATTGTATTGTTGTCAGAATAAACAAGGAGGATTCCATCACTCATTGTTACAGGATTGGAGACTATGACATTGTTAATTTCAGATTCAGTAACATTACAGAAGATTATCTCCGAGTATTCATCTGTGTTTGCTATTGTGATATGAGCTGTGTCACGCTCGTATCTGATGGGTTTTCCATCCCCACCAGTATTGTTTTCTGCATAATTGCACCCAATTTCAGAATAACCTCCAGGAGCACCAATAGGTCTATAATGTTCTCTGCCATCATCGAATAATGAATACTCTTCATTATTAGTCCGGTCGTTATCTGTAATATTGTTGTTGGTTGAAGAGACCAGATCAATTCCATGCCCTGAATTGTTGGTTATCGTGTTAGATTTTATTGTGTTGTTGTATATCCGGGCAGCACAATCGTCCCACAGTCTAGCTGTTGAAAAGCTTATGCCCCCGCCATTACCTGAGATGTTATTGTTGCTAATTACACTATGAGCTGCATAAGCCTGACCTTTCCCAAACATAGTTGCCTCGGATGTAATACTGACACCAAATCCGCCGTTATCCCGGATGGAATTATCTGATATATTCTGTCGATAACCGTATGTATAACTAGAAACATATCCGCTTCCCTCCCCCTGTAAATAGAACTTAATGCCTTCATTGGTATTAAATCGTAGAATATTATTTTTTATTTTATACTCATTCATATAAGTTTTCCAACCTTGGGGATTGCCAATAATAGAGTAGTAGGACTCACCATATACATATATTCCAATTGTGTTATTTTCTATCGCATTATTAAATATATTAATATTACTAACATTAGGAGAGTAAGTGCAATGAGTGCAGCCGTATGCATAAATTCCATAATTAAAATCAGTAATCACACAATTTCTAATTGTAATATCACGATTGCTAAAGAAAATTCCATCTCCAGAATCATTTCCATCAATAATATTCCTCTGGCAGTCAAAGACTTTATTGCTGAAGTTCGCCGGGTTGTTGATGCAGGTTCCAGAGTGGTTGGTTATATTCTCGGTCAGATAAACAATCGAACATGCAGGATCATTTAGTTTATCCATACAATCGGAACAGTTTGAGCAGTTGCAGTCCGTCACGGCACTTATGGTAAAGTAAACGGTAGACGAATCGGTCACCTCCCCGCGGGAATTATTGCAATAAAATTTAATGCTGTGCTGTTCATTTGATAACGAAGAGATATCATAATACCAGTGTTTTGGAGCATCAGTATCCATGGTTTGATTTTCATTGCCATCCAGGGAATACCCGCACCAGTCAGCATCTTCATTCAATGTTACATTTGCCCAGACCCGGTCCTGATTATAGGTTGTATTTTCCGGTGAATCCACTGTTATTGCCATTCCAGGGGGACAGGCAAAGGTGCATTTTGTTGTTCCGGTATCATTCATTCCAGTTGTGGGTTGTGCTGCAGGTGTTGTTGTCGCCTGAATTTCCGGGCTCATCTTTCCCATGTACCTGTGCTTTTTTAAACTTAGACAGATTATATACAACTTTGTTGGAAGTCATCCCGGGTTGGATGGGGGGGATCAGCACAGCATGTCTTGGAGCCAAAATTTTATAAAAGTTCTTTGGTTTGAGTTCCATTTTTTAATGAATGTCATATAAGCCTTGTGAATGAAGCCTTAAAATCCTTTAAATCCGATTTAACGCCCTATACGGCGATATCCGGGCTCATTTCCCGGGGATTCGCCCTTTTCGGCATATTAAGGGGGTCAAATTTCCGGCATTATTTTAGAAAATGCGGTTGGCGACCTTATCAAATCACCTCTACCCATACGCATAGCTGTGTAAGCAGTGAGTAACATGGTTATGCCTGTTATTGCCACATATGCAGCAGCATTATCCATCCCCTTATTTGGCATCCTCCGTCTATCATACACCCACTTCATACGTGAGAAGTTCCGTTCACTTTCCAGCCGCAGCGTTAGTAATTTATCCAGATAATGAATATCATATACAGCAGTGCGATTTTCCCTGATGTATTTTCCCGGTTTGATTTGAATGAGATTTTTTCTCCTCTTATCACGAATCGTCACATACAGATCGATTCCTTGCACATCACAGAGTGCGTGAAGATTAGATGAATCCATAATTGAGTCAGCTATTATTGTGTCGGGGTATGTCCCATGCCAGAAATAGTGTCCCTGCAACAATGGAGGAAGCATGGTGGATTCATTCTGACTTCCCTTAAAGACATCAAAACAACATGGGAGGCCGTACTCTAGATCAGTCATAAAAAACTGGTTATACCCGACCCCTTTGATGTAGTTGCCTCTGATGTATATGCCCGCATCAGCATCATTGTACAAACCATCCCCATTTTTGTAGGGCCTGCAATTTGACTCAAGAAGACTCCCGTCAACACCAACAATTCTGCAGGGAAGGATGCCCATCTCCTTACATTTGTAAACCAGATTATAAAACTCAAGATAGAATGGCATCAGGCCAACTTTGTCAATTACCCGGCTAAACATCGTCCTATCAGGGATGTCATACGGCTCCAGAAGACATAACTCAGCCAGCCGAGAATTTTCATTTAGTTGTGTGTGTAATCCTGTGTACCCTTTTATTTTCCGCTTGCACATTATGATAAGTGCCCGAATAAATGCCCTGGGATCATACTCCAGTCTGTCAGTATCCTTAATGTTTCTCCTATACCATGCATCCCATATTCTGAAATCATGGAAATAGAAAAGCCGGTCAAGGAATCCCTTACATGAGGGGTTTTGGATGGATAACCTCTCAACCGGCGGCAATGTTGACGGGGGCTCACTGATCTTAGGCACCCTGATTCTCAAAAAATTACTCAGCTTCTTGAATTTATTGGCCGCTCTTCTGGCTCCCTCATCAAGATATTCGATAATCGTTCTCTGCACTCCTGTTTTCAGATCTATTTTTAGCCCTTTCAATATATTGGATCGCTTCTTTCTTTTTGAACCCATGCGCTTTAGTTCCTCTATGGTTATCCTGATCACTGAAATTACAACACCAATGAAATCCGTGATTTGACACTGGACGTATCTGATCCCCTTACCCATTACTATGAACATGGTTAATCGCCAACTCTTAGATTCTCTTTGTCTTCATCTGTCAGTATAATATCCCGAGTGTAGATCTCTGCATCGTATTCCTCAAGGAAGGATATAACTTTTTCTGCGTTGTTCTTCCATACAATCAAAAGGGATCTGATGGGGTTTAAATGCGGTATCTCATCCAGAAATCCTTTTCTCCTGTAGAGGTATTTACCCTTGTTTGATCTGTCGGTGTATCCATAAAACTCCCGACAGAATTTATTCAGCCTGGTTTGGCTTATCTTCCCGTGCATTTTAAATGCAATCATTGTTCCTTCTGTCATTTTTGCTACTAATATTATGTATTAGTAGTATGTATATAAAAAGGCAAATATAGAAGAGAGGAGAATCATCGGGAAAACAGTATTTTAAAGCCCAATTAGGTCCTTATAGGCAAAAAGAAGGGAAATCCTGCCTCATTCACAAGGCTTATATAACGATCTATATGCAGATATTTATATCAGAGGCAATTACATCAAAGGAGTCGGCTATAACCAATTTTTTATGACCGATTTGGAGTACGGTCTCCCATGCTGTTTCGATGTCTTCAAGGGGAGTCGGAATGAATCTACAATGCTCCCTCCATTATTGGAAGATTACTACTTCTGGTATGGAGCCTATCCAGAGACGATGATAGCCGACTCAATCATGGATTCATCTGACCTTCATGCACTCTGTGATGTACGGGGAATCAAATTGTATGTGATAATCCGTGATAAAAGAAAGAAGAACCTTATTCAAATCAAACCCGGGAAATATATTAGGGAAAACCGCACTGACATATATGATATTTATTATCTTGATAGATTACTAGCGTTGCGATTAGAATGTGAAAGAAACTTCTCGCGTATGAATTGGGTGTATGATAGACGAAGAATGCCAAATAAGGGCATAGATAATGCTGCCGCATATGTGGCGATAACAGGCATAACTATGCTGCTCACTGCTTACACAGCCATGCGCATGGGCAGAGGGGATTTGATAAGGTCTCCAACAGCATTTTCTAAACTAAAGCCAATTCTTTAGCCCCGTTATAGGCAAAAAAGGAGAATCGCCGGGAAATAAGCGCTTTAAAGCCCAATTTAGCCTTTATAGGCGAAAAGAAGGGAAATTACGCCTCATTCACGATGCTTANATAAGATGTGTTTCATTATTTACTCCTGAGACATTCTCCTTTGCATATATAAATGCCGGAAAGATGTCAACATAAACATCTTCATTTGGTAAACTGTTTAGAATTTTGGTTGAGTTCGCATCTGAAAAGTTTAGCCATGAAACTTGGTTAAATGATTGTTTCATTGTAAACTCCTCATTTATATCTATTTCTCTGACCGATGTTGATACATTCCCGCTATCTAAAATAGCAGTAGCCTGGTACCAATAGCCACCGGGACAATAAATACCATTAATCTTAAAGTTGATAATTCCACCTGGATTTGTTCTACTTTTCATTGTTAAAACAGTAGCTGTAGAGTTCCACACTTTTAACTCCACCGTTGCATTTTCTATTGGTTGTGATGAATCAGTTACATTAACACCAATAATTGATATAAAAGTATGCGAATTATTTATCCAATATGACCTTACTAGCTCTCCTGCTTGCGGATTTGTTTCATTGTATTGATCTGTATCATATTCAGAAATGTAAGATATTGTATCTGCCGATGCACAACCAATA
>JGI24422J19971_10002579_pt1 | contig 11278 bp, 12 predicted proteins | sample DeeMarSWOR152_54_FD_19971 | JGI IMG/M metagenome (IMG submission 19971)
CGCCACTGATCCAAGTTCCTACTCCATATCCCCAGATGCTTATAATATCACAGGATGCTTGGCTTCTAATTGTTGAAGTTTCCAATCTTCATAAGCCAGGAAGTTTTGAATCATCGCAACCGTGTAGAGGGCTGTAACAATTAGCAAGACTAGAACTACGATTTTTTTTGTCGGTCTCCAGACCATCTTTCTCTCCCTACCCTATGAGCTGTTTGACAGTTAGATAAACCTACTACTTATAGCTGCATGCATGAATGAACGTCAGCTCACAGTCGGTAGGTGCAGTGTAGGGTCTCCCAGAATCACCCATTTTTTGCTCTCATCAAAGTCTATGCGGCCGTTCATGTCGATTGTGCAGTTCCAGAACGCTTTGAAGGCTTCTCCAACGTTTTCCTGTTTCTTGAGCATGTCGAAGAATTCGAAGAATTGACACTGAGGGATGCCTGAAGCCGTCATGCCAATTGAAACCAGCCCCCAGCCGTTCCCGAATATCGCTGAGCTTCCCAGGCAATTTGGACTGCTGAACTCTGCAGCTTCACATACATCCCAGATATAAAAGAAGACTTTGGGAGAGTTTCTCAGGTAGAACTCCCAGTAAACGTTTGAACGGTCAAAAACGTGATGGCCATAGTAAGGGGCTGACCATTGGTAGCCATGGCTGTAGAGCCACACCATTTCGTAGCCATCCGTTGAGTTGAGGCGGTGCAGGTAGTCCTGAGCGTTTGCAATGCTGTTGTCTGCAAAAGTATCGTGTATCACTGTAGCTTCTTGACCATAGGCCATCTCCAAGCAGAGGGTCGTGTTCTCTACATACGCAAAGTAGACTTCAGAGTCTCCGCCTATGGGAGCAGCATTTGCTATGCCACTATCTATGTACGCTAGGGCTTGTCTGGGCCATGTGGGAGAACCGGCCTTAGTCCTATAGTGATGGTTCTTCTCGAAGTAGTTGTTGAGAAGTTCAGATTCGTTACCTTCCACGTTTGAAGCTTGAATCCTGCCAACCCAAATCTCAGGCTCAACACTTCCCTTGTGTTTTTCATATGCCCCATCCCCATCCACATCTATCCATTCACCGTCCAAGTCCATGTAGAAATAGTCAGTTGGGTGCTGATTTCCGCTTTCTTCCCATCTAGCATAAGGAAAATCTCCTACTAGGACGCAGCCTTTAACCCTGTGGGTTCTCCAAAACTCTGTCAAGTGGTCTCTGAGTGCTAAGGAACTCAGGCCATCGGCCGTAACATTCCACTGAGAACATGTCTGTCCTTCGTCCACCAAATCAAGCTTATATTGGTTCAGAGAACCTTGAATGGCAGTCCTTATTCGGTTATCAACAGCGACCACGACATCATAGGTTGAATTCTTGCTAACCCACGTTTGGAACACGTGCAAAGCCAGAATGGCGATTAACACAGCCGTCAACAGTAGAACGAATAGTCTCAATCTAGGCTGCCTTTTCAACAGTCTTCGCTTTTTCTCTTAGTTCTCGCGAATAATAAGTCTCCGTCTCACGCAGCCCACAAGACCAATCGTCATGCATGCACCGAGGGTTTTAGTGATCCGATCCCCCCCCTATTTTTTGGCGGCATCTGCTTGCATGTTTATGGATAGGAGCCCCACTGCTGGCCGTAGAATCTGGTGACAGTGACAATGTCGTAAATGTTGATCGCGCCTCCGATAGGTGCGACGTCGGCTCCAGCGATGTATTTGGGTGATGGTTTGCGCGTAGCCGTGGAGCGGTAGGCTCCTGCTATCATTGCCACATCATAAATGTCTACGTCGTAGTAGCCGGATCGTGGCTTTGTAGAACCTACGTAGTTCCATACAAAGTCGATCTCACCTAGCGGGGGCGTTTCCATCCAGTAGTAGGGGTTTCTCTTGAAGGAAGCACCCGCCGGAGGCGTGAAGCTGGTCATGTAGTACATTCCGCTGCATGCATGGGAACATGCAGGTGATATCGCCAGCTTCGTCAGAATATAGGATTTGCTTATAATCTAACGATATTCCGTATAATTGCCCCTCGAGCTACTTCCTCTTACATGCATGAGTGCTAATTCTTGTGTATGTATCTATTCAAGAGAGCTCTTTCGCCATTCTGACGTCGTCTATGTACTTTCCTTTCCAATACACGCCTTTCGGAGTTCTTCCAACCTCCTTAAACCCCAATTTTCAATAGAGTTCAAGTGCTGGAAAATTGTTTTCATATACTGCGAGAAGAATTATCTTTATCCCTTGCCTCTCGGCTTGATGTATCAATGTCTTGATCAGTCTTGTGGCAATTCCTATTCGTCTATATCCAGACCTTACAGCGACTCCTAATTTCCCAACATGACTTTCACGTCCGCTGAGCTTCGTCACATCTGCATTCCCAACGATTTTTCCACTTTCCTCGGCAACCAATTGTATAATCTCACCAGTCTCAATACTTGAAAGACGTCTAGCCAAGAACTCGACTTGCTCCCTCCTACTAATTTCGTTTATTCGATTGATAGGTGCTTCTTCTCTGACTAGTGAATTTATGAAATCCAATAAGCCATCCAAATCCTTCCATCTTGGATTCCTTAGAAGTATAGTCCGACCATCTTTGGCAGTGAAATCTTCCTCAGTCATTTTCTCCTCAGCTAGACACAATTGAACTACATCGTTTCTGTTTTACTTTATGCTTAGTCAAAAGCTGGTGGTCACAAAACCTCGATCATCTTCGAGACCTCGCCAACACGCATGCACACGTGTGAACGCGTTGGCATTCTCCCCAGCAGCGTTTATTTGCCCACGACCTTGCTGGCGATTTTCCTTCCATAACCTCTTGCTCTTTCCAACTCTCTTTCGTTAGGCCTGAAGTTGAAATCTAGATCGCTTTCCATTACCTCTATGCCGGCAGCTCGAATCATCGCTTCAGCTTCTCTCTTTGCTCCTCCTCCCCAGCCATAGGATCCAAAGACTGCAGCGAATTTCTTCTGCGGTCTCAAGCCTTTCATGTAGGTGAGAAAGGATGCGACTGTTGGAAAGAGTCCATTGTTAAGAGTGGGTGAGCCAACTAGCACTGCCTTAGCGTCAAGTATGTCGGTGATTATTTCTGTGTTGTTCGCGCTGCGTAGTCTGTACAGTCTGGCTTCTACGCCCTCAGTGACTATGCCTTCCAAGAGCGCATTCGCTACTCTCTCTGTGCTTCCCCACATGGTGTCGTAGACTATTACCACTTTTGGCTCTGAAACGCCGTCGACCCACTTCCTATAGGCGTCAACGATCTTTTCGGGGTGGTTTCGCCATATTATGCCGTGGGATGGCGCAATCATGTCTATCTTGACCCCCTTTAAAGCTTCTAGTGCTTTGCTTATAGGTCTCCAAAGGTGCATCACAATGTTGGCATAGTATGTCTTAGCCTCCTGCATGAGAACAGCTTGATCAACTTCGTCATCAAACCTCTTGGAAGTGGCTAAGTGTTGGCCAAAAGCATCGTTTGACAGCAACAGCTTCTCCTCAGGGATGTAGGTGACCATGGAGTCAGGCCAGTGAACCATAGGAACCGGCAAGAACTGAAGCGTTCTGCTGCCCAGGTTGACTTCTGGTTTCTCCTTTATGGTCGTGCCTTTCAAATCCTCTCCATAGTACCGTCTCAACTCCTTCAACCCAGGTTCCGAAGCAATCAACTCCGTTCTCTTCGCTGCTTTCATGAATTCGCGAATGGAGCCTGAATGATCTGGTTCAGTGTGGTTGGAAACGAGAAAGTCTACTTCCTCAGGATTGATAATCTCCCGTATTCTTCTAAGCATTTGTGGGAAGAAAGCATTCTTGACGGTATCAACTAGCGCCACCTTGTCATCTACGATTAGATAGGCGTTGTAAGTCGTTCCTCGATTGGTGACGTATCCGTGGAAGCTTCTTATGTTCCAGTCTATTACTCCCACCCAATAAACACCCTTCTTCAGCTGGATCAAATCAACCACCAGAGAACAAACCCCGGGACAGCCTCAGTTAAGCTTTTCCCGAAAGCGTGGTGAGTGGGATTTGATGCGTGCTCCGAACAGATGAATGCGTACAGGTCATCTAGAACTTCGGTTTCTTTGTGCAGATTGATAGTAGAAGCTGTCTGAGTCCCTTGCTCAGTTCTTGTCTTTTGGCGTATTCTTCTTCAGACATTAGTATGAGATCAGCGTAGTGCTTCACCATCTTCGACGTGAAGATGTCCACGTCTTCTTCGAGCTTCTCAATGGCGTTTTCCAGTTTCTTTGCGCCTTTGTGTTTGATCATTCTCTTTTCGAAGTTTACTAATTCGGCTGCGATCTCGTCGTTGGCTTCTATTTGGAAGCCGATCTTCTTCAATCCCTCTAAGACTGCTAGAATGTCTCTTCTCGCTGTTTCTCCGGGAAGAGACCCTATGCTGCAAAGGAAGGTTTCTGCTGTTGCTTGGTAATAGCTTTCAATGAGATGGTCAATCCTCTCTTCTCGTGTAACCTCTACCAAACCTGCTGCTTCAAGTCTTTTAATGTGGTGATAGATAGCCTGCGGAGTCATCCCGAGTTCGCCGGAGATCTGGCTTATTGTTAATTCCTTTACCCTAAGGAGAAAGATTATTCTCTTTCTAGTCTCGTCGCCTATCAATCTAAAGGCTTCAGGAGTAACTTCTTCTATTCTCTTCAAGACTCTGCCTCACACTAATTGTTGCTNGGCCTTTTGGATTCACTCAATCGCAACGTGGTTTCTTTGGATTGGCATATAACATTAGACCTGAAGCTTTATATAAACATCCTATTTTATGTACAGCATTCGTTTACCTAGTAAAGCAAACGTTTAATTTTCCGGGATGTGGAATCGATGNACAANGCTNGGGAAAGGCAATTGGAGCAGAAGAAGCTTCGCCCTACAGGCATGCAAGCCTTCACCATCGTGTGGATTGGTCAGCTGGTTTCACTGTTGGGCACCGCTATGGCCGGTTTCGCACTGGCATATTGGGCGTATATAACTACAGGAACAGCTACAGCTTTAGCATTGGTGGGTTTTTTTGGCTTCGCTCCGACCATACTGGTAAGTCCCCTCGCAGGAGCTCTAGTGGATCGTTGGAACCGCAAGCTTATGATGATGCTTAGCGATTTAGCAGCAATCTCATCGACAGTCGTCGTCCTTCTGTTGTACTCAACCGGCAATCTTCAAATTTGGCACCTATACATTACAGGAGCCTTCGCCAGTGCTTTTGGGGCTTTCCAATTCCCAGCATACTCTGCAGCTGTAACCACAATGGTTTCGAAGGAGCAGTATGGCCGCGCCAGCGGCATGCTTTCCACAGCCCAATTCGCTTCCGGCATCTTTGCCCCAATCTTAGCAGCAGCCCTAATCATCACCCCTATCGGCATAGGTGGAATATTAACAATCGACATCCTCACCTTCTTGGTGGCAATTAGCGCTTTGCTCATAGTCCACATCCCGCAGCCAGTCGTGACTGAGGAGGGGCTGAGGAGCAGGGGAAGCCTCTGGAAAGAGTCGGTCTACGGATTTCGCTACATCTTTAAACGACCAAGCCTGCTTGGTCTCCAACTTGTGTTCTTCAGCATAAACCTGGTTGCTGTCTTCGGCAATACTGTTTCAACACCGATGATATTAGCCCGCACTGGAAACGACGCAGCAGTACTTGGAACTGTGCAATCTATCATGGGAATCGGCGGAGTAGCAGGCTCCATAGTGCTTAGCATTTGGGGAGGCCCGAAACGAAGGGTACACGGAGTGCTGGCTGGAATGGGATTCGGCATGTCTGGCATGATCTTGATGGGACTTGGACGCGACCTTTACCTATGGTCTCTGGCTGCATTCATCAGCTTGTTCTTCATTCCGATCATCAATGGCTCAAATCAAGCGATCTGGCAGTCTAAGGTTGCCCCAGACGTACAAGGGCGAGTATTTGCGACACGAGCACTAATTGCACAGATCAGCGCACCAGTGGCTATGCTACTGTCAGGCCCTCTGGCCGATTATTATTTCGAGCCAGCCATGACGGCGGGCGGAAGCTTAGAACCTGCATTCAGCAGGCTAGTTGGCACCGGCCCTGGTGCGGGCATGGCACTAATGTTTGTTATCGCTGGTCTGTGTGGAGTACTCATCGGCTTTGGAGGTTACGCCTTCAAGGCTGTACGAAACGTCGAAGACATCATCCCAGACCACGACACGAACATCGCTAGTTGATTCTTCAGTCTCAACTATTTCCACATCAAACACGACGCAGCCGTTGCAGCTGTGCGCGTAATTCATATATCTCGACACCTCTAACGATAGTAAGGGGTGTCGATCTATTGTTTGAGAAGATCCTCGTTCCAATGGATCATTCTGAGCATTCACAACGGGCATTTAACGTGGCAACCCAAATAGCTAAGAAGTTTGGGGCAAAGATCACACTGATACACGTTTACTCAGTTGGCATCACACCTGTTGTAGTTCCTGAACCCTCTACGTTGACTGTAGGAATTCCAATCAGTCGTCCCGAGTACATTTCCCAGTGGACCGAAGCTGCCCGTGAAGCAGGCAGCCGAATCCTAGCGGAGGCAGAAAATAAGGCCAAGGCTGAGAAGGTTGAAGTTGACTCAATGCTAAGAGAGGGGCATACAGTCCAAGAAATCGTCCAAGCCTCAAAAGAAGGGAATTTCGACCTAATCGTCATGGGAGCACGAGGCGTAAGTCATGTGAGAGAGATGCTGCTAGGAAGCGTAACAGACGGAGTAATGCACCACGCGACTTGTCCGGTGCTAATTCTTAGGCAAAAACAGAGCCCGCATTAACACGACGAACCTGCTAAACTTGCCTTAATGCCTTCCTACGCGTCAGAAGCTCTTCAATCAAGAGTTCAATCTGCTGTTCGTGTACACATCTGACGAGCTTAAAGAATAGGAGAGGCGGAATACCACGCTACTTTATCCTCAGTTCTTCAACTTCCATATAGTTTGCGGCGGAGACAATTATCGAGGCATCCATTTTCTCTCGGCCGAAATTGACCTTTGCTTCGCCTCCCTTTAGGTCGGAGTAGCGCAGAGCTAGGGCGGCAGCCTTCTCAACGGCAGCCTTCGTTTTTCGCCCCTGCAACAAAGCAATCGGGCTACCGCAGTCGGGAACCTCAAAACAGTAGTCAGACTTGCCTTTCAGCCTCATCAATTGTCTGTTTTCAGCCTCATTCCGCCCAACAACAATCTTGTTCTTCCCAAACCTGAAGTGTCTTCCAATCTTAAGCAGATTTATATCTTCAACAGTGACTTGCTTCTTATGTATAAGCAAGTCTCTGACCTTTGCCGCAAACTCTTTATACGTTAGTAGGCAACCGCCGGCCGGGCAAGGATAGCCACGAAGGCTAAGATCCTTGGCAAGCTGAATCTGCTCTTTCCTTGACCGACCGCTTATGCCCAAGAGCTTTTCCCTATCAACCCAGCCTCTCTTTTCAGCCTCGGTTTCAGGAAGCAGTTTCGCAGACAGGGGCCTCACAATCTTGCCCTCCAAGCCTGTCTCTTTCTCGATAATCTCCAAAGCCTTCACACGCTGCGACATTGGCCTTTCGTTCAGAACTTCGCCAGTGAACAGAAAAGACGCCCCGATGTTCGTCGATATTCTTAGGGCTTTCTTGAACATGAAAATCCGGCAGTCTATACAAGGATTCATGTTTCTTCCATATCCGTATTTGGGGTTTCTCAGCATCGTGAGATAGTCTCTTCCCACTCCAACAACTTTGAGCGGTATTCCCAACTGCTTCGCCAGTCCAGCTACCCCACATCCACCCTTGCTGCAAAGACAGAAAGGAGAAGCGAAATTTACCGCCACAACTTCTATTCCCTGCTGCTGAACCAGCTTTACTGCAAGGGCACTATCCAGGCCCCCGGAAAACAACGCCAAAGCCTTCATACGAAGGCTCCATTGTGTTTCCGTATTCTTATTGGTTTCGCAGAAGAGTGAAAGAAGATCCCTCAGCGCGGAAATCCTCTCATCAGGAGCAAGAAGATCGATCCAAGGTCCCACACAGCAATGTATTTATTGAGTTCGTAGTCTATCCTCGTCAAGACGAAGAACGACAGGGTGGAATGTTGCCGAGACAGGAATCTCACTTGGCCGCAAGGATCCGAGAGCTTGCAGAGGACAGGAATGCAATCATTCTTGCCCACAATTATCAGCGGCCGGAAGTCCAAGACGCAGCTGATTTTCTTGGTGACAGCCTAGAGCTGAGCCAGAAGGCCGCTAAGAGTGATGCAGAGATTATCCTGTTTTGCGGCGTTCACTTCATGGCAGAAACAGCCTCCATACTTTGCCCTGACAAAACGGTTCTCATACCGGAACTGAATGCAGGCTGCCCTATGGCCGACATGATCACCATCCAAGGCCTTCGTAATCTGAGGAATGAACACCCAAAGGACCCGGTTGTCTGTTACGTTAACACGTCGGCAGACGTTAAAGCCGAAAGCGACATCTGCTGCACTTCTGCCAACGCACTGAGAGTAGTAGAATCCATCGAGGAACCAGAGGTCATTTTCGTTCCAGACAAATACCTAGCCCACTACGTATCGACCAAGACAAAGAAGGAAATCATCCCCTGGAAGGGTTTTTGCCCAACTCACATCAAGATCTTGCCAGAACACGTTACGAGACAGAGGCGGTTACACCCAAAGGCAGAAGTGATGGTTCACCCCGAGTGCACCCCTCCGGTCATCGCCCTAGCAGATAAGGTGCTCTCAACAGGAGGGATGTGTAGCTACGCCCCAAAATCGTCCGCTTCTGAGATAATCGTTGGTACTGAAACCGGGTTACTTCATAGGCTTAGAAAAGAAAACCCAGACAAAAGGTTCTACCCTGCTTCAGAGCTTGCAGTATGTCCCAACATGAAACTCATAACTCTAGAAAAGGTTCTGTGGTCTCTAGAGGATATGAAACACGAGATCAAAGTACCTCAGAACATTCGCATCAAAGCCAAGATGGCCGTGGACAAAATGCTTGAAGGCATCTAGCCCCGCATGCATACATATGCATTAACGTGGCGCCTTAGCGCGCATTCTTAGATAACCGCTTCATGCTGCACAGATAATCTGTCACTTTCTCCGTTTAGTCAGGAGAATGCGGAAGCTTCACGCTTTCTGGATAGACTTATAACAACGCTCTTATCCACTGTCAATCCCGAAGACAGAGAAGACGGAGGTGGGATTTATGAATGCAAGCAAAAGGAAAAAACTAGCCATCGTGGTACAGGGGGGTACTCTAGACAAGCTCTACTGCTCTTTCATCTTGGCTTCTACTGCGGTAGCTATGGACATGGAGGCCCATTTGTACTTCACCTTCTGGGGTTTGAACGCTCTCGTCAAAGGAAGCATGGAGAAAATAGGTTTGCCCGCTATATACAAACACCTGGAAGAGCGAATGAAAGAGAATCTGGCAAAAATGAACTATCCAACACCCTACGAAATGCTCAAACGATTGAAGCAGTCCAGCCTTTTCAAGATGTATGCCTGCAGTCCTAGTATGGGAATGTTCGGAGTGAAGAGGGAAGACTTGATTCCAGAAGTCGAAGAGATAATCGGAGCAGCAGCTTTTCTTGAGATTGCCGCTGAGGCAGACATAACCCTTTTCATCTGACAGTAAACTCGACCAATTTCGTGCTCTGCCGCCCAGCAGCCAATATTCTCCCTGATTTCCACTTACTGAATGGGCGTATGATTCGGTTCATTAAGGAGCATCGTTTAAATATGCGTTTTTCAGACTTCTAACGCCTAATCACTTAGCCGCTTTGTTGAAAAGAGTAATGGAGGTGATATAATGACTGAAGTCGGGGAAACTTATCTTTGCGAAATCTGCGGAAACAAGGTCAAGGTCTTGGATTCCGGAGGAGGAACTCTTGTTTGTTGTGGTCAGCCGATGAAGCTGGTGGCATCCTAGAATTCGAGAGGCCGCCCTATTCGAATTCTGCATGCGTGAGCAATCACGTTATTAAGCGGGCACGTCAAAGTTTTTTCTTCACGTTGTCATATGACCAGCTAGCAAGATGAGGGATTCGGTTGAAGAAGATTGGGGTCGTAACAAGTGGTGGGGATGCACCAGGCATGAACGCCACGATTCGGGCAGTTACACGCGTCGCGCGCTCAAAGGGGTTGGAGGTTTCGGGTTTTGAGAGAGGCTGGGAAGGTTTGATGGAGGGCACTTTTAGACGTTTAACCCGAAGGTCCGTTGGCGGAATCCTAGAGCTTGGAGGCACAATCTTATACACAGTAAGAAGCCTGAATTTCCAAACACAAGCAGGCCTCAGGAAGGCCGCCAGATCCCTTGCAAAAAATGATATCGACGGACTCATTGTCATCGGTGGCGATGGCTCCTTCAAAGGAGCCTTCGAACTCAGCAAAGAGATTGACATCCCGATAGTAGGGATCCCAGCCTCAATTGACAATGATGTCTTCGGAACTGATGAAACCATAGGTTTTGACACAGCTGTGAACACAGTTGTTACAGAAATTGACAAGATTCGAGATACTGCCATCTCGCATGAAAGAATTTTCGTGGTCGAGGTCATGGGGCGAACAAGAGGCTTTCTCGCCTTAACGGCTGGCGTAACTGCTGGAGCTGAAGTCATCTTGATCCCCGAAGTTCCTCTAAAGAAAGAAGCGATGATCCAGACGATCGAGGAGAACAAGGCGAAAGGAAAGAAATCGGGCATAATTGTGGTGGCAGAAGGCGTGGGTGACAGCCGCAAGCTCGCTCTAGAGCTGGAGCAGAAAACAGGATCAGAGGTCAGACTTACGGTGCTTGGCTACGCCCAAAGGGGTGGCAGCCCGACAGCTAGAAGCAGGCTACTGGGTTGCCTGTTCGGAAACAAAGCTGTTGAATTGCTTTCGGAAAAACAAGAGAACCAGGTAGTCGGGCTGCGGCAAGGAAAAATAGGCACAACCAGCCTAGAAAAATCATGCAAAACCACCAAGCCAATAGACGCGAATCTACTTCGTCTCTCACGCGTACTGGCAACCTAACCTTCGCCCTAAGACATCCGATTCCTAGGAGTAAGAGGAGTGTGCGTAGGGTCTCGAAGAACCCCGCTTGTGGCCTTGCAGACCTTCCGTCTACATCTGATTGAAAGAACCTCACACAGTTCAGATGGTTGCAGGCATGCAGGCCTTTTGCAGAGAATCCTCTGGCAGATAGTGTGCTTCGTGGCTAGGCTTAAATTGCTCCTTGTTGTTAGTTAAGGAACTACAGCGTGATGTTTGATGATTACAAAAGAGAAAATCGTGAAGTGCGCTGAAGCAATCGTAAACGGAATGAACCTGAAGGCAGGAGAAGC
>JGI24422J19971_10002580_pt1 | contig 11272 bp, 8 predicted proteins | sample DeeMarSWOR152_54_FD_19971 | JGI IMG/M metagenome (IMG submission 19971)
TGCTAGTGGCTACAATAATCTCTGTGCCGAGGTAGCTCAGTCGGTAGAGCAGCGGACTGAAAATCCGCGTGTCCCCAGTTCGATTCTGGGCCTCGGCACCATAATAAGGCGGAAGTAGTCCAGCGGTGGAATGCTTGCCAGGGAAGAGGTGGCGGGTTCAAGTCCTGTCTTCCGCTTAGGCCGAAGTGGCGGAATAGGCAGACGCGACAGTCTCAAAAACTGTTGGAGGGCGACCTCCATGTCGGTTCGAGCCCGACCTTCGGCACCAAAAGGCTATAATTTAGGGGACAGGTTGCCGAGTTGTGTAGTGGTAGCACAGAGGACTTTGGATCCTCTAGCCCTGGTTCGAATCCAGGCTCGGCAGCCATTTTAGTCGTAATATCACCCTGGCTCAGCTGGCGGCCCTAACCACCAAGGTTCTGAATCTCTTGCTTGACTGTCGCCACCAGCCCCGGGTCCTGGGTAAGAAGGGCGACCTTCTGGAAGTCGGCGATAGCTAGGTCGAATTTCCTTTTGTCTTTGTAGACCAGAGCCCGCATGTAGTGGGCGGAGGCGGAATCAGGCTCTAATTCAATAGTTTTAGTCAAATCGGCTATAGCCAGGTCAAGTTCCTTCTTGTTCCGGTAGGCAATACTCCGCTCGCTGTAGGCATTGGCGTCATTCGGTCTCATCTTTATCGTCTGATTGAAATCGGCTATAGCCAGGTCATACTCCCCTCGGTTGCGGTAGGTAATGCCCCGCCGGTAGTAAGCCATCGCCATATCGGGGTTAAGCTCAATAGCCTTACTAAGGTCAGCCAGAGCCGGTTCGTAGTCTTTTTTAGTAAAGTAGGCAATACCACGGGCGTAGTAGGCTACCGCCATATCGGGGTTAAGCTCAATAGCTTTACTGAGATTGTCAATAGCTGGCTCATATTTACGTCCCAGATAGTAGATAAGACCCCGGTCGTAATAGGCCTCGGTCATTTCTGGATTTAATTCAATGGTACGGCTAAAATCGTCAAGGGCGAGGCTGTATTCACCCTTACTGTAGTAAGCGAAGCCGCGGTGGTAGTAGGCTTCAGCGCAATCGGGGTCGAGTTCAATGGCGGTGGTAAGATCGCTGATAGCCGGTTCATATTCTTCCCGATTACGGTGGGCAATACCTCGCTGGCAGTAAGCCTCCGCATTTTTAGGGTCGATTTCGATGGCTTTACTGAAGTCTTCAATAGCCAGCTCATATTGTTCTTTACCCTGGTAGGCAATGCCCCGGCTACAGTAAGCCTCAGCGTAGTCCGGGTTTATTTTGATTGCCCTGGTATCATCAGCTATCGCCTTGTCAATTTCTCCTATCTGGCGGTAGGCAAGGCTGCGATAGTAGTAGGTCTGGGCATCGTTGTGGGCTAGTCCTATGGCTTTGTTAAAGTCACTGATAGCCAGTTGATATTCCCCTTTATCACAGTAGGCAATACCCCGGTTGCGGTAACCCTCAGCGTAGTGAGGGTTTAATTCGACAGCTTTACTAAAGTCGGCAATAGCCAGTTCGTGTTGTTCTTTTCTCAGGTAGGCAATGCTCCGGCTGTAGTAAGCTTCGGCATAATTAGGATTTATCTGGAGCGCCTTGGTGGCATCGGCTATAGCCAGGTCGTATTCCCCGGTATTGTAGTAGGTACTAGCGCGGTGATAATAGGCTTCAAAGGAAGCGCTGTTCAGGCTAATGGTCCGGCTGAAGTCAATAATAGCCATTTCATATTCTCCCTGATTACGGTAGGCAATGCCCCGGTGGTAGTAAGCCTCAGCATAGGACGGGTTTAATTCAATGGCTTTACCGAAGTCGTCAATAGCCGGTTCGTATTGTTCCTTTCTCTGGTAGGCGAAGCCACGGTTGTAATAGGCCTCGGCATAGTTAGGATTGGCTTCAATTGCCCTGGTGGCATCGGCTATAGCCCTGTCGTATTCCCCCTTATGGCAGTAGGCGAGGCTACGTTTATAATGGGCATCGGCAAAGCTGGGGAGTATAGTTAGAATTGCCTTGGTGAACTCTGAGATGGCTTCGTCATATTCACCCTTTTCCAGTCGTTCGGTGCCGAGCTTGTTGTAGTCTTTAATTGTCATTGTCCCCCTCTAATTCTAGTGTAACCCACACAGTGGAAATGTAACTCAAATTGTTGGTGGCTAGCTAACCTGCCTCTATTATACCATTTATATCTAAATATATTGAAGGCTTCCCGCTGGTCTACCGGGAAAGTTAGGCAAATCAGCCGTCTAAACCAGGCTGGCCACGTTGGAAAGCTCACCGATTTCCGGGATGTAGATGGACACGATATCACCCGGAGCCAGGGCTGACTCCTCGGTAACGATGATTCCGGTCCCGGTCAGGAGCACCGAGCCAGCGGGCACCGGGTTGGCACGGAGGAGGAATTCGACCACCTCCTCAATCCTTCGGGCGAGCCGCGAGGTAGAAGTGGCGCCGGAGAAGATTGTCCTGCCGCCACGGGTGACGGTGCAGGTTATCTCAAGGTTGTAGGGGTCGGGCAACTCATCCGTAGTGACGATGACGGGACCCAGTGAGCAGCACCCGGTGTAGATTTTGCACTGTGGCAGGTAGAGCGGGTTCTCCCGTTCAATGTCCCAGGCTGATACGTCGTTGGCCAGGGTATAGCCGAGGACCTTTCCCTGGCTGCCGATAACGACGGCTAGTTCGGGCTCGGGGGCGGTAAAGTGGGAATCGGGGCGGATGCCGATAGGCTGGCCGGGGCCAACACAGACCCGCGCCGTGCCCTTAAAAAATATCTCGGGACGCTGGTTCTGGTAAACGTAGGCGTAGAAGGCTTCCCGGGTGCCATGCTCAGCGTCACGGAAGGTGGCGCTTATTTCATAGCTGCAACCGCACGCCCAGACTTCGCAGGGGTGGATGGGAATAATAGGAGTAACCACCTCTTCAGGAGGGTCAGCCAGCCGCGTCGCCAGTTCCGTCAGCGGGACCGACTCGTCCTCGGCACGGCGAATCAAATCACACACGGTGTGATTCGGAATCGGCTGCGCTAGCTCCCCTTCAAATATGGCAGCTATAATCTGGTGGTTCGACTCAATCTGTCCCAGTCGCATAGTTTTGCTATTTCAGGCATACTGTCCGTTTGAGTTTAGCCGCCGTGGGGGCGGTTTGTCAATAGCCTGCGTTCGGCAGTCCGAATCAGCCCCAACGCTTGGGCACAATCTTCTGGTATAATCCCAATAATGGTCTAAGAGGTGAATTCCCTCTTCAGGTGGTAATCTCTGGGGTAGAGACCCGTCCGGCTATCGGCAGACTANACCCAGCCGCGGAGCTTCATTGCTTCCACTACACGTTCAATAGCCCGCACGTAGGNTGCTTGTCGCATGTTTATCTTGTATTCCCGGCTAGTATTTAGCACAGAATAGTACGCCGCGGTCATTCTTCTATCTAATCGCTCACGGACTTCGGCTTCTTCCCAGGAGTACATATAGAAGTTCTGGACTATCTCGAAATACGAAACTGTCACCCCGCCGGCGTTACATAGGCAGTCAGGTATGACATGAACGCCATTACGGAATAGAATATCATCGGCTTCTGGTGTAGTTGGGCCGTTGGCCAGTTCGGCAACAATCTTGGCCTTGATATTTGGGGCATTCTTGTCGGTTATGACATTTTCTATCGCGGCTGGGATAAGTATATCCACATCAAGCTCTAGAAGCTCATCCGTGGAGATACGCTCCATGTTGGGCAGGTTACAAACCGAGCTGGTTTCAGCCTTACATGCCAGAGCTGCCTGGGGGTCAATCCCGGTTTTACAGCATACTCCGCCTTGGCTGTCACACACAGCTGATATTCTGGACCCAAATACCTCGCCGCATAGCCGAGCCGCATTATATCCTGCGTTCCCGTAACCGTGCACGGCGACTGTAGCCTTGCTTAAGTCAATCCCAAGTGTCTTGGCAGCTTCACGGATAGTATACATCCCACCACGAGCCGTAGCATCACCCCGTCCCGGGGAACCGCCCACGGCCAACGGCTTGCCCGTAATAACACCAAATTGCGGTTTCCCGGCAATCGCCGAATACTCGTCCATCATCCAGGCCATAATTTGGGGGGTGGTATAAACGTCAGGGGCAGGCACATCTTTTTCGGGTCCAATGAGCGGGAATACGCCCCGCACGTATGCCCGGCTTAAACGTTCCAGTTCGCCCACTGACATTTCCTTAGGGTTGCAGATGACGCCGCCTTTGGCGCCGCCTAGTGGTAAGTCAAGCAAGGCACACTTCCACGTCATCCAGGCAGCCAGTGCTCGAACAGTATCGATTGTTTCATCGGGATGGAATCTGATGCCCCCCTTGGTGATGCCTCGGGCATCGTTGTATTGGACCCTAAATCCCTGAAATACTTTGACGGAGCCATCATCCATGCGGACTGGTAACGATACGTGGAGTTCCCGCATCGGAGTCTTAAGCATTGCCGTTACGTTCGGGGCTAGATTCAAAATCTCGGCGCACCTGTCTATCTGTTGCTTGGCTACGTCAAATGGATTAATCGTGACCACTTCCTTTTTACTCCTTTAGTTTTTAACTGCGGTTCATTTTATCAAATACGGGTTCTACAGTATAGTATGCCTGGAGCCTTGTCAAATATCAGAGGTGTGTCGCTTACGGCTCAAAATGAGTATAACCGATTTACCAGACTCAAGACAACCGCGGACGACTTGACAACCAGCGGGGCTACATTATACAATCCAGTCAATTTCCGATAGCATCTATCCGGGGGAGAATCGGGGTCTAAGAGATGGTGGCATTAAAGCGAAGATATCGATTTCTATATCTGGCTATAGCTTGCATTGCTGGACTCATCGCCGTATTCGTGGTTGATGGCTATATGGGTATCTATGATACGATTTACGTAACCGTAGGGGAACGTGAGGAGAAGATAGAAGCTAGCTGGTGGCAACAGCCGGAAAGTGCCTGGCCAACTCGGTACGAAAATGCCTGGACAACCTGGGCGACTGTGGGGCAAAAGATAACTTTCCGCTATGAAATTGAGAATCATCAGTTTTCCACCTATCTAACCCCCGTTCAGGCATCAGTGTGGCAGGAAAACGAGAAGGTTGATGATTTATTTTCTGGGGATATATCAATAGGTCAATTTGGTAAGGAAACGGTTGAGTGGTCGCTGGCAACTGAGGAGCTACCTGGACTTACCCCTGGTTGGCCTGCCCAGTATACCGTAAAAATTAATCGCGGAGACATAGAGCGGAAGATAATCCTAGACCTTAATTATCCCGAAGCGCCACCCATCGAAAAGCCTGTCCCCGAGTCCGAATTGCAGAGGTAGCAATGAACCAAAAGATAAGAAGTTACATTCTTTACGGCATTGGTATCGCTTCGTGTATTGCCGGCGTATCCTACCTGACGTGGGAGTATGTGCAGTATATCTCTCAGCCAGGAAAGCTCGCATGCCTCGTTTTACTAATGGGCATCTTTGGCCTTTTGGGGAGATACTTCGAGGAAAGAGGATGGTAATCCGATAATGTTAATGGCTTTACCAATAATCCTGTCAGCGGCTTTCGGTGGTTGGCTAGCGTGGCGGGCTATCAGGGGTAAACCGATTAAGGTTCACCTAGTTATGTACGGGTTCTGTACCATAACTGGTATCTATAGCCTTGTCTTTTTTATGACCATGAATATACCCCAAATAGTTAAGGTGGTAGTTGCTATCGTCTTGGGCGCTGCCTTGATATTCTGGGCAGCCCGGCTACAACGGCGGAGACAACCTACTCAGCCCTGACCCAGGCACTAGCCCGTCCTCAGTGATATTCGCTTGGCTGACCTCTTCTAGGAAGCTTGAACTGGCTCCCCCTCCGAATTATAATCGGCTTAGATAAGTCCGGCTATTCACACATTGTCCTCTATCGTAAGGAAGATGGGGTTAATCGTATGAGTGAGATTGAGCATAGTGACGCCCGGCCGTTTCTGTTGACCACCGGGAAGCCGGTAACCTCCCTGACTACTTTTTCTTCGCCGACCGAGGAGTATGGCGCTGCCTTTGTTCATCGGGATTTTCCCTTCCTGCATTATTACATCTTCAAACAGGGAGCTATCCAGAAACGCACTTTAACCAGGGGTGAATTCTGGGAGCTGGCGGGTTCGGCGGCAGCCCATCTCAGTGCTCTCGGCATAGCCAAAGGGGACCGGAGCATCCACTGTTTTTCGGCTAATAGCCCGTATGACCTAGTATTCCGCCTGGCGTCGGTTCTGGTAGGAGCTGTCCCGGTCACTATTAACTGGCAGGTAGATGATAATGAGCGTATTGCTTACAAAGCGACGCTCACCGCAGCCCGAATCTGCATTTATGACCGGGGTTTCGCCCCACGGGTAGAAGAGCTCAAGGCCAGCCTGCCGGGGGTGGTTTTCTTTGAAGCTGACGAATTAGATAAGCACCCGCTTCCTTTTAATGCCTCCTATGCTCCCCTTGATTATAGTGATGAGGGAACCGTTGTCTTTACCTCGGGCACAACAGCTAGACCCAAAGGAGTTAGCCTTTCCCACCGCAGTTATTTGACCAACCGGCTTACCTATGAACAGTACTTCGGGCTTTCGGAAACGGCCCCGGTAGATTTGTTTCTGGCAAATCCGTTGCACCATACCAACTCCACCGCCTTATCTGACTGGGCTCTCCGCCGTAAGGGGGCAGTATTGCACTTACTAGAACGCTATACTACTCCCTACTGGAAGGTGCTGACTGAGGCTGTGGAACATAAACGAGGCTGGTTCATTGCCTCCTTGGTTCCCCGGCACATTGATTTTCTTGATAGCCTGGCTGAGCAGGGTAAATTACCCGTTGCCGAGGCTAAACTCAAAGAGGCGCTCAAGCAGACCGACATCCTGATTGGCTCGGCGCCAGTAGGTCCCAAGACCATTGAGCGCATTCGGAGGTTTGCCGGGCNTATTCCTCATGTCCGTTTCGGGGCTACCGAGACCTGTCTTCAGGTAACCGCCATCCCGATAGCAATGCCGGAAAATGCCGNCCTGAAGGCGTTAACNGCTGGCTGGTCACACCGATATAACCNCGAGGAAATGGCAGGCTATTATATTGGTCGGGAACACTTNCCTTTCACCAGGGTTAAAATAGTGAAGTCCACCGACCCGCAAAGCGCCGACTACATGCTCCCGTGCCCAGCCGGGGAACCCGGCTATCTTCTTACCCAGGGTGGCAACCTCTTTAGCTACTATGTGGGCGATGAAGAGGCGACCAGGGGTGTATTCCAGGAAGGCTGGTACACCGGTCTACGGGATATCGTGTTTGCCTTGGAAAATGACGACGGAAATCTGGACTACTATTGGGTATCCCGAGATTCAGAGCTTATTATCCGTGGTGGCGCCAATTATGCTTATTCTCAGGTGGCTGAGGAACTTGCCCGGTTTATAATTGATTCTTACCAGTTATCACCCCAGGCTTTTCATCTGGCCGTAGTCGGCATTCGGTTGGAGAGTGAGCATGAAGATTCTTGCTGCGTGACCGTCGAGCTTGCCAGCGATGTCAGTGGCACCGACCGGCGGCGACTGGAGTCCAGTTTCCTTAAAGATGCCAGAAAATCAGTTTCCAAGGGCGCCAAGCCTGACCGCCTGCGTTTTGCCCCGATTCCCAGGAATTTCAAAGGGGTAGTACTGTATCCTCAATTGAAGCAGGACTTCCTGGATTTCCTGAGGGATAAGGCAAAACAATCTCCGGCTGTGCCCGAAGATTAACCAGCTGTCTCACTTATGCCCCCGAATTCCAGTCTAACCCATGGTATGAAAGCCCATTTGGTGCCGTGGTAGCAAAAAGGCTGGATATTGTCATATAAATATCCAGCCTCATGCGGAATTTTGATTCCTAAATAGGTACCAGCCTTAACCCTTGCCGATTCTGAACATCTTGGTGCCACATACCGGGCATACACCCTGGGTCGCTGGCTTCCCGTTCTTCATAGTTATGGGCCTAGGATTTCTCATTTCTCTCTTGGCACGACACTTCACACAGTATGCTTGCATTAGTTCACCTCCTTTTTGGTATGAATGATAAGCCATTCCCTTGCCTAATGTCAATACCAAATAAAAAGTGCAACCTATAGCACTACCCAGTATAGCAGTAACAATAGCTTGGATTGTTAAGTTATTCCGCTCTCAGCTCATTTTTTGGTGCGGGAGGTCGTTGTTTCTTGCTTATAACGTAAGGTACAGTCTTTTTATTACATCAGTCCCCGTCCTCAGGTCAACTTGACAGTAGGCGAATCGTATGCTAAAATGTTTAGTTGGAGTAAAGTTCAGAAGCGTAACGAAACACCATAGTTGGGGGGTGAAAGTGCTCTGAACCAAAAGAATAATATGTGCGGGGTGTTCTTCCGCAATTTATTCTACAGATGTCTAACTCCCCGGTTTTTCCCTCATAAATGTCCTACTAAATAGACTTACCGTTTCTTTCTGTTTCATTAAACCTTTCTCATCTCAAAGTGCCGTTCTTAATACACGCCCTGGTAAATCACCCTGTGCTGAGAATTTATCCCATCGTTGTTGCCACTGTAAGAGGCACCAGCTTTCGCTCAGACTCGTTATTCCAGAGAGAAGGGAGGAGAAAACAACGTGCTGGATACCAGCCACGGGAGCAGTATTGAGCTCGATAGAAAGAAGGTATGTCGCTACTTAAGATGCGGTGCTGATTGCAAGCCGCCGGCATTTGTTTCCTCTCTCCTCATTGAACCAGCGTATTTATATACCATATTCATATACCATTAGATAGTGTATTTGATGGTTCCCCCGTGAGTTGATATCGGGGATTATTAGTATCGGGCCCGGCAATGATAATGGGGAGCATTATAACCCTTGTCACCGCGGTGACAAAAATAATTGTGAAGGTAAAAAGAGAAAAATGATGCAAAACGGATCGGTTGGGGGTAGCTTCAAGCTCCTCACTGAAGAGTCGATAGATAGAATTCACCAAGCGGCAATGGAGGTCCTGGAGGAGGTAGGTTTTGAGGTGAATTCGGAAGCAGCGCTGGGATTCTTCAAAAAGGCCGGGGCTGGCGTCGATGACGAGAAGCATTTGGTCCGCCTGTCCCGGAAAAAGGTCATGGAACTCATTGAAATGGCACCTTCTGAGCTCAGGCTCTGCGGTCAGGATGAGAAGCACGATATCTTCCTGGGCGGGCAGCGGGTATATACCGGGACCGGTGGTACCGCCCTTTATATCTATGACCCGAGCACCGGGCAGAAGCAACTGGCCACCCTGGATGACCTGAAGCGTATTGCCCGACTGGTTGACCGGCTGGATAACATCCACCTGTTTATGCTGCCCACCTATCCCAGCGAGCTGCCTGTAGAGCAGGTGGACGTAAACCGCTTCTTTGCCGCGCTGGACAATACTACCAAGCACGTTATGGGAGGTGTTTATACCCTTGACGGAGTGAAGCAGGTAATACGGATGGCAGAGATTATTGCCGGCTCTGGGGAGAGACTCCGACAGCGTCCTCTTATCTCCATGATAACCCTGGGCATAAGTCCCCTGAAGATGGACAAACACTATGGCGACCTGGTGGTGACCATCGCCCAGGCTGGCATTCCTCTAGTGTACCCCGCTGAACCTCTATGTGGGGCTACCTCGCCAGTGACCCTTGCCGGCAACCTGGTAATCCAGACTGTGGACTCCTTGATAGGGGTACTTCTCGCCCAGATTATTAATCCCGGGACACCGGTCGTCTTTGGCTCGGTTGCCAGCAGCACTGACTTCAGGGACCTCAAGTACCTGGCCGGCCCGGTAGAGATGGGGCTGCTTAATGCGGCTGGTGCCCAAATAGCCCAGTTCTACCAGCTTCCTTTCTATGCTACCGGTGGAATGACCGACTCCAAGGTGCTGGATGCCCAGAGTGGCTATGAGTCGGCTCTCACCAACTTGCTTTGTGCCTTAGCCGGCGCCAATTTCATCCACGATGCTGCCGGGCTCATGGAATTCGCCCTGACCACATGCTATGAGAAGTATGTTATCGATAATGAGATACTGGGAATGGTGATGAGAGCGGTTAAGGGTATAACGGTGAACGATGATACCCTAGCCCTTGACCTTATCAAGCAGGTAGGACCTGGGGGTAATTTTGTTACCGCCAAACACACCAGGCAATTCATGCGAGGTGAGCACTACCAGCCCTTACTGAGCGATAGGGACCGCCGGGAGGAGTGGGAAGCCAGGGGAGGCAAGACTACCTGGGAAAGGGCAGCCCAGAAGGTAAAGGAGCTTCTAGCTAACCATAGCTACTGCCTGCCAGATGCGGTAAGACAGCAGGTACTTTCGGAGATAGCCGGCATCGTGGACTGATATGTCTGCGGGTAAGGGGGGATAACATTAAAGCTCACCGGAGGGGCATTTTAGTAGATTAGAGAAGAATACTATGGCACGACAAGGAGTATTAGTGGAACCCTACCAGCGGCTCAAGCTGGAGCAGGTGGAACAGATACACCGGGCTTCGCTGGCTATACTGACTGACCCGGGGGTGGTCTGTTTCAACCGTAGCGCGGCTGAGGTTTTTGGCGACCACGGCGCTGAGGTCTTGCCTAGCCAACAGGGGAGCGCTGCCTGCTGGTTGCTTAAGATACCGGAGAAAGTAATTACCGATGCCCTGCAGTCAGCACCGAAGGTGGTGAAGCTAGGGGCACGGGATGAGAATAACTGCCTTATCCTTGATGGACGCCAGCCCAGGGTTTACTTTGCCTCAGGCTCCGAGACTAACAACTGGCTGGAGGTGGATGTCGAGGCTTTTGTCAGTAAGCGTAATCCAGACATTGAGGTTGAGTTCCCCGTGTTCCGGGTAGAGAAGGGCACTGTGGACCGGCTAGCCAAGGCGGCACGCCTCTGCGAGCACCTGGACTCCTGGGACAGCTTCCTGCGCACGGTCAATATTCGGGACGATGACATTACCAACGATAACAAGGATGTTAACAAGTTCTTCGTCTCACTGAACAATACCACCAAGCATGTGATGTCCGGGTTAACTGAGCTTAGCCAACTGAGCAATGTGGTCAGGATGTCTCAGCTCATAGCTGGTGGAGAGGGCCAGTTACGGGAGAATCCCATCATCTCTTTCATTACCTGCATGGTGAAAAGCCCTCTACAGCTTGTCGACGATACTACCCAGAAAGCGATAGAGATAGCCAGGAGAGGCATTCCTCTGGTCGTCTCCAGTTCCCCCATGGGTGGCTCTACCGCCCCGATTAGAGAAGAGGGTATGGTAGCCCAGATTAACGCTGAGCTCCTGGTG
>JGI24422J19971_10002581_pt1 | contig 11270 bp, 10 predicted proteins | sample DeeMarSWOR152_54_FD_19971 | JGI IMG/M metagenome (IMG submission 19971)
TATTGTCGGGCGAGCCCCATGGTTTTAGCCGTACTGGATCCATAGCCCTTTTAGGGCAATTCCGTTGCCTTGGTATTGAGATCCTGCACAGCGCAATTTGTGATTGGAACGTGCCATTGGCTAAAATCCCCTGATGATGCTTTGGGTTCATTAAGGCCAATATCCTCGGCCCTCACCGCGAATAGGAAGTTTGCCTGTCTGCGTGTGGCGCATAGGTAAGTTGAAATTACTGGTGCAGTTGTTTTTCGGCTGTGTTGTTATGGGGTGGTAAAAGAGAAGAGAGGTCGTTATGACAGAAACGTATAGGAAAAGGAGGACGGAAATGAAAAGAAATAGAGGGTTAAAGGTAAGTGTTTTGGCATTGGCTATTTTTATGGTAACCTTATTAATCTATCAGCAGGTGGCATTGGCGCAGGAGAAAGGACCAACCGGCAAGATCATCATCTTCAATGCCGGAAGCCTCACCATCCCCCTTGCCCAGATGGAAAAGGAATTTGAAGCAAAATACCCCCAGGTGGATGTGCTTCGGGAGGCGGCAGGGAGCCAAAAATGTGCGAGGAAGATCACCGACCTCAAAAAGCCCTGTGACATTATGGCATCTGCCGATTACACAGTGATCGATAAGCTGCTTATCCCCGCATATGCCGACTGGAACATCAGGTTCGCCACCAACCGGCTCGTGCTGTGCTATACGGATAAGAGCAGGTACGCTGATGAGGTAAATGAACAGAACTGGTATGAGATCCTGGGGAAAAAAGGCGTGATATGGGGGCACTCGGACCCCAACCTCGATCCCTGTGGCTATCGGGCGCTTATGGTGTTGCAACTGGCCGAGAGATATTACAAGATACCAGGGCTCTATGAACGCCTGATCGCAAACCGTCCCAAGGAAAACATTCGCCCAAAGTCGGTGGAGCTGGTCTCCTTGCTTCAGACCGGTAATATGGACTATGCCTGGGAGTACCGATCGGTGGCGGTTCAACATGAGCTCAAGTTCGTGGAACTGCCCGACCAAATCAACCTGGGAAACTACCAGTATGATGGTTTCTATAAAGATGCGGTCGTTAAAGTGACTGGAAAGAAACCCGGTACGTTTATGGACATGAAGGGCAAGTCCTGTACTTATGGAATCACCCTTATCAAGAGTGCGCCCAACAAAGACGGGGCCATTGCCTTTCTCAAGTATGCGCTTGATCCCCAGGGAGGACTTACGGTTCTTGAGCAGATGGGACAGCCTCCCTTTATCCCCTGTCGAGTGCCAAGTGAGGCAATGAAATCCTCACTTCCAAAACCACTCCAAAACCTCGTAGAGGTCAGGGACTAACGTGAAAAGGAAAGGCCATGAGACGTGAGCCGTTTTTCTGGATTACGGTATCGTGCGGCTTGGTCATCATGGCCTTCATAATCATCCCTCTCATCCAGTTAATTACCGCCCCATCCCTGGAGATGCTTAAGGAGACAGTCCAGGATAAGAATGTCGTGCGGTCGATCTGGTTGAGCATGTACACGGCCGGATTGGCCGCCCTGATCTCCTTTGTCCTTGGCACGCCCCTTGCGTATCTTCTGGCCCGGAGCGATTTCAGGGGCAAGAGGCTTGTGGAGGGTATCATCGATCTTCCCATTGCCATTCCGCATCCTGTGGTGGGCATTGCGATATTGAGCGTGGCAGGGAGAAATCACTGGTTCGGGCAGCTATTGGGCGAGCTGGGAATCCGGGTGATGGGGAGCGTGACCGGGATCGTGACCGTGTTGACCTTTGTCGGAATTCCCTTTTATCTTAACGCCACCAAGGCAGGCTTTGAGGCCATCTCCCCTCGATTGGAGAAGGTGTCGCGGAGCCTTGGGGCCTCGATGTTTAGTACCTTTACCCGCATTACCTTTCCACTCGCGCGGCGGAGCATGCTCATCGGCATTATCATGTGCTGTGCACGGGCGATCAGCGAGTTCGGGGCGGTGGTCATTGTCGCCTACCATCCGATGATTGCGCCGGTGTTGATCTATGAGCGTTTTGAGGCCTACGGGCTAAGGTATTCCCAACCGGTAGCGGTCTGGCTGGTTTCTATCTCCCTCATACTGTTCCTTTTGCTGCGCATCCTGACCCTCCACAAGGTTGAAGAGGAATGATCACGATCAGAGGGCTGAACATAGATCTTCGGGAGTTCCAGCTGAGGAATATCAATCTCGAAATAAGGGAAAATGAGTTTTTCATCCTCATGGGACCTACCGGCGCGGGGAAGACAGTCCTTCTTGAAGCCATAGCCGGTCTGGTGCCAATCAAAACCGGCGAGATATATATCGGTGACAGGCACGTCACCGGATTACCTCCTGAGAAAAGGGATATCAGCATCGTGTATCAGGATTACGCTCTCTTTCCCCACCTCACCGTCATGGATAATATCACCTATGGGCTGCACTTCCATAAGATTGATAAGAGGGAAGCACGAGAGAGGCTGGCTCAATTGCTGGATGTGTTGAACCTCTCCCATTTGCAACAGCGCCTTCCGGCAAATCTAAGCGGCGGTGAAAAGCAGCGGGTTTCCGTGGCGCGAGCGCTCATGGTCAATCCCAGGGTGCTGCTCCTCGATGAGCCGCTCTCCGCACTTGATCCCGGGTTTAGGGAAGAGGTGAGAGGTTCACTCAAGAGACTTCATCGGACCTCGAGCGTGACGTTCTTGATGGTAACGCACGATTTCGCGGAGGCCCTGTCCTTAGCGGGACGTGCAGCGGTGATGAACGAAGGGAGAATAGAACAAGTAGGCAGTATCCAGGATATCTTTCAACGGCCGAGCTCCACGTTTGTGGCTGATTTTGTTGGAATGAAGAATCTCTTTGCTTCGAACTTTAAAGATACAAGGGCAGTTGTTCAGGGGTTGGAGGTTGAACTGGGAAGGGAGGCAGCAAATCGCCGCGGCTACATAGCCATTAGGCCCGAAGACATTGTTATCAGCAGGGACGCCCTCACATCCAGCATGAGAAATTCGTTCCGAGGAGTCGTTATAGGCATGTTAGATCAGGGGTTCTATTATGAGGTTCACGTGCGGGCAGGGAACCTGACTTTCAAATCACTGATCACGAAACGCTCTGTTTTTGAACTCGAACTTCAAGAAGGCAACGACGTTTTCCTCTCCTTTAAATCAGCCGCCGTCCATACCTTTTGATCCCCGCCAGTTTAGGCGGCTTCCTGTGGGAACTGAGAATCGCAAGCCGTACACTCGGATTTTTTCTCCGGTGATGATATTGTCTCTGGGGGCGCAGTTGTAGTAAAATAAAACGGTAACCAAAAGGAGGTATGAAGATGGAAATCAGCGCACGTAACGTTCTTAAGGGCAAGGTCACCAAGGTTGTACACGGCATGGTCAGCTCAGAGGTCACCGTTGAACTGCCCGGTGGTACCGAGATTGTATCGGTGATCACAAAAACTTCAGCGGAGAATCTGGGCCTCGCAGATGGGAAGGAAGTGTGCGCCGTGATCAAGGCCTCAAATGTGATGATTGCTCTCGAGTAATGCTATGCTCAGCCGGGCTTGGTTCTGGGGGAGGGCACGCCCATACTTGAGGTTTAGGGGAGGGTTGCGCGAGTAAGCGCTAATGGGGATGGAGAGCTTAGCGTATAGGAAGACGTACGGAAAAGGTTGATCCGACTCCCTCCGTGCTTTCTGCCTTTATGGCTCCATTATGGGCCTCAACGATGCTTTTTACAATAGGAAGCCCGAGGCCTGTTCCAACGATGTTTCTGGTTTTCTCGTTCTTTGCTCGGTAAAAGCGTTCAAAGATCAAAGGTAACTCGTCACGGGGGATTCCAAAGCCGGTGTCAGCAACAGCTATGGTGACAAAATCGCTTGTGGCGTTGCCCGTTACTGTTATCTTTCCCCCTTCTGGTGTGTAGTTAATGGCATTGCTGAACAGGTTGGTAAACACCTGCTCCATGCTTGTGGCGTCTGCATTGATAGGGGGAAGGTCGGCTTTCTTGAGGCTCAGAGAGATGTTTTTCTCCTTTGCCCTGGGTTGCATGAAAGTAGTGAGGCCATCGAGGATATCCATGAGCTGCACCGGCTGCTTATCTTGAACTATGAGCCCCGCCTCTATTCGGGAGAGGTCAAGCAGCTCTCTGGACAGTTCCACGAGACCCTCAACCTTGCGATAGACTTTCCCGAGTATATCAAGTTGCTTAGCGCTTAGCTCCCCGGCAAGCCCGTCCGTGAGTACATTGATCTGACTCAAGATAGTGGACAGGGGGCCCCTGATCTCATGGGAGACCATGCTGACGAATGCGGATTTCAGCTCGTCCAGTTTCTTGAGATGGGTTATGTCATCGATAATGGTTACCGAACCAAGTATTTCTCCTGATCTATTCTGAAATGGAACAGCCTGCGCCCTCAGATACAATTCATTGGACGATGTTTCCCCCCTCTCAGGCGTTGCAAGCTCAGTGCTGAGCACCCTGAACTCATCTGCAGTGAGCCCCAGTATACCATCGATTATCCTGTTCAATTCCTTGTCCTGTGTCAAAGCGCTCAGCGGTTTATCGTCGAGGGGCTCTCCCTCATATCCCAGCATTTTCAGTAAGGTGGGATTGTAGAGGACGATGTTTTTGTTTCTATCGGTTACCAAAACGCCGCCAGCCAAATAGTTGACGATTGTCTTCAGACGAGTTTTTTCCGTGGCAATATCTTGCAAAGTCCTTGTCATCTGAACAGCCTTACTGACCACAACCCTGAGCTGATCCGGGGTGAACGGCTTGGGTATGAAATCAAAGGCGCCCTTTTTCATCGCCTCGATTGAGTGCTCCAGCGTTGCAAAGCCCGTAATGACGATGCTAACGGAATCAGGATGCTGCTCTCTGACCTTGGCCAGTACTTCCATACCGCCGATGCCCGGCATCATCAAGTCAGTCAGTATAATATCGTAATGCCTCTCAGCAAGCATCTTGAGCCCTATCTCTCCACTCTCAGCCGTGTCAACCAGGCAGTTCTCTTTGGTGAGTATCTTTGAGCACCCGTCACGAATTCTTTCCTCATCATCGACAACGAGCACTTTTGGCTGATAGGCCATGTCTTCGATGAATGCCATTAATATGTTCTCCTAGACAAGGATTCTTTCTTTCACCTTAACCAGGGGCAGTTCTATGAGAAAGGTCGTGCCCTCTGGGCTCGTTTCCTTGACCCCAATCGTCCCTTTGTGTTTTTCAATGATATCCCTCACGGTACTCAGACCCAAGCCGGTCCCCTTACCTTCCTCTTTGGTGGTAAAGAAGGGGTCGAAAATCCTTGGGAGGTTTTCCTCGGAGATGCCGCAGCCGGTATCACTAATTTCGATGTATATTTTTCCCTTTGATTTATCCTTGTTAGTTCGCACTGTAATATTCCCCTTGCCATCCATTGCCTGGGTAGCGTTTATGATCAGATTGGTGAAAACCTGAATCAGTTGGTTGTTATCACCCTCAGAGATCAACATGGATGAGGAATACTCTTTATTTATGGAGATATTTTGAAGAAGGGCATGCTCCCTGAGGAAGGAAAAGGCCTGCTCTATGACGCCATTTATGTTCAGAACCTCCTTTTTGAACTCCGTTTGCCGAGAGTAGGCGAGTAGATTCTTGACAATCTCCTTGCACCTATTCGTATCATGGATAATACTTTGTATATCACTTCTTATGGGGCTTTCTGTGCCCAGTTCCTCCAGGATCAAACTGGCATCTATCAGGATTCCGCTGAGCGGGTTGTTTATCTCATGGGCCACACCGGCCGCAAGATGGCCCAACGAGGCCATTTTGTTTGACTGCATCAATTTGATCTTCTCCGCCTCTTTCAATTTCTTTTCAATCTCTATCTTTGGTCTCAGGTCTGTGTAAATACCCATAGTGGCGACCTCTTTGCCATCCTCGTAAATGATGGAAGCATTCATCTCCACGGGTATTTGTTCTCCTGAGGAATGAATTACGGTCATTTCCGTCGTATGGAGCTTGCCGACGCCACCATAGTGGGGGCTCCGGAGTTTCTTCATAACGCTTCGTGCTCCACCCGGTGTATACAGGTATTCAGCGATGCTCTTGCCAACAGCAACCTGGTCGGTATAACCGAAGAGCTTCCTGGCGCTTTCATTCATGAGCAGGATGACGCCTTTCATATCGGCAACAATAATAGCGGATACCGAGCTGGCGATCAGGTTTTCCAAAAATTCGTTGGTCCTCCGTATTTCCATCTCGAGCTGTTTTGTTCTGGTGACATCCCTTAGGCTGAGCATTACATGGTCCACATCACCGTTGCTGTTTAGGATAGGCGAACACACCCTGTCCTCGTATGCCTCCACTCCATTAGGTCCCGTGGCTTTGTAAATGGCCGATGTTCCTTTCTTGTCAGCAATGACGCGGTGGACGGGGCAGGATGGCTCCGGGCATCCGGCTTCTGCCTGACAAACGATTTGTGCGCACGTTCTCCCGACCACCTCATTCTTGCGGGAGCCGTATTTTGCGAGAAATCTCTTGTTTGCAGCGACGATGGTCGTATCGGGAGCAAGCATCAAGGTTGGAAATGAAAGAGACTCAAAGAGAGCTTCGCGCCATTTTTCGTTTTTCATATCCCTACCCTCGAAACACCTATTTTGCTACCTCAAACGGCTTGCTCAGTACCTCAACAGCCTTGTCCATGGAATCTTGAGCCAAGACCAGGTAGATAGAAGATGAGGAGCAGCCAGATGCCAGGATTGGTATATCTGATCTTAAGAGCGCGGAGAACGTTGCATCAGCTATACCATACCTATCACCAAAGTGCGGACCATGGAAAAAGATAATGCCCACTGGGTGTATATATCGATGAGAAGCTCTGCCAGTCTCCCTCTTCACAGATTCATGGAAACGCTTTCCCTTATCAGCGGCAGCACACAGAAGCAGGGAAATTTCGCCGTCTGACTCCTGCGCTATCATGAACTTAGGGTTTAGGGCTTGTAGGTCGTTTTGAGAGAGGATCTCGCCTAGGGATTTGATTCTTCCCAATGGGTACGAGAATTCAATAAGTGCCAAATCGGCTAGTTTTTCAAACCCGTATGTTTTGATCCGGCGCTCCCAATAAACGGCGATCGTCTCCATGAGCTTATCGCCCTTTGACAGTATCGCTCTGGTAGTACCGGAGCTCTGGTTTTAAGGGTGAGCGGTTTTCTGGCAGCAGAAACGAATCCTGAATGACCTCCACAGACTTTTCTATTAGTCGGTAATCAGTCACGAATGAAACTGCAGAGAGGGACGTAGACAGCCCGTACATAGGTATGGAGTGCGTCGCCCACGCAATCATAATAGCTCCCACTATATTAAGAGCTGACTGGTGAGGAAAGACGGTGAGAATACCCACGTGTTCTCGGCAGTCCATCTCCCAACCCGTGGGCAACACACCTTTAGCCTTGAGGAGTTTGGAGGTATCAAAAACCTTATCTTGGCTCACGCAGAAGGTGAATTGGTGGTACCTGGTGCTATTTGGGTTACACGTGAGAAAATCGATGTTGATTTTATGGGATGCCAGGAGTTTCGTCACACGCGAGACTATCTTCTCTGACGAATTTCGCCCTTTAAGGTCAAACTGGCAGAGTTCGAGGCTCTGTTTGAGCCCCCCTATCTTCAGTTTTTCCATTGCGCAGTCCCGCTGGAAAGGAGGGGGCGTCTTAGCCTCATGATCTTGTTCAGATGAAGCTAGGAAAGTAGAAAACCTACCTCATGATTGGCCGGTAAATTCATCGACCATGGAGATCAGCTTGTCCAGATCGATGGGTTTAGCAATATAGTCATCGGCTAAGGTGCTCATTCCGTCCTGATGGGTGTATCTCGTGCTGGTTACCGCGGAACCTACTGCAGTCAGAAGAACGATGGTGATATCCTGATATTCGGGGTTTTTCTTGAGTTCATCGCAGAGTTCGTAGCCGTTCTTTCGAGGCATCATAACGTCGAGGATGATCAAATCCGGTCTTTCCTCCTGTACCTTGTCCCATGCCTCAATACCATCATATGCCTTTCCGACTCTATAGTTCCTGCTCTCTAGCTTCATAGAGATAGCCTCTACCAGATCCGGATCATCATCGACTACCAGAATGAGTTTCTCATTAGCCATTTACTACCCCCTCTATGGTTTCCAATAGTTATAGGGCAAAAGCAAAACCCTTGGTATCCATCTTATATGTAAATTGTCACGTAGTCAATGGGAAATGACACGGGAAATGACAGAACCTTGGAGGGCAAAAAGAGAAGTGGAATGCCGTTTTTGGGATCAGGCTGGTCAGCTGGTATGGTATCCAAGGCATTCAATAATCGAAAGAGCTATAAATGTTTAGGAACCTACTTCGCCAAGGATCTTTCGCCCTCAGTCTTTGATCTTGCTGCGTGAGTAACTTAACCGCAATCATCTCAGGAGTGATTACCGTGTATGATATAAAGTCTTCCCATTTATGGCAGGGTGGAAACAGGGCGCGTTAGTGAATTACTTAAGCCTCTACCGAATCCCAACAGGGTTTACTGTTGGCTATTTTAAGTGTAAAAAAGGCAGAAGGAAGCCATTTCTGGGGACCTTCGTAAAGAAATGTATGTGGGGAGGAACTATGATCAATGCTGACAGCGAAAGAATTACCTCCATCTTTGAAGCTATGTTGGATGGAGTTTATCTTATTGATCAGGATTTCAACGTGGAATACATGAATGATGTAATGATTCAACATTTTGGAAAGGGGATTGGCAGGAGATGCTACGAAATTTTGTACGGCAGGGATAAAGGTTGCCCCTGGTGCAGGGCAAAGGAAGTGTTTGATGGCAAAACCATTCGGTGGGAACACTATATTCAGAGCCTGGATCGGGCATACGATGTTGTTGAATTTCCTTTGAAAAATACCGATGGCAGCATATCAAAGCTGAGCATATATCGGGATATTACTGAGAGAAAAAAACGAGAAGAAGAACTCAAGACGTCAGCGGAGGACTATAAGAGGCTATTTGAATATGTCCGCTGTGGAGTATATGTGAGCAGTAAAGAGGGGAAATTCTTAGACGCCAACCAGGCCCTTCTGGATATGTTGGGTTACCAAAGCAAACAGGAATTTCTTAGGATCGACATTGCCAGGGATCTTTATGTCAGGCCAGAGGAACGTCGAAAATGGCAGGAAATCATCGAACGGGATGGATATGTCAAAGATTATGAGGTCGACTTTAAACGCAAGGATGGATCGCCTGTCTCGGTCTTACATACAGGACATGTACGTTATGATCGCCAGGGCAAGGTTGTGGGATATGAGGGGATCAATGTCGATCAATCTCAAAGAAAAGAGATGGAGAAGGAGCTCAAGAAAGCACATGATTTTTTGAACAAAGTTATCCAGAGCTCACCCAACGCTATTATTGCAACCGACATGAAAGGAGATATTATCGTCTGGAACAAGGCCGCTGAAGAGACCTTGGGGTATAGTGCTGAAGAAGTGATTGGCAAAATGAACATCAGCAGGATTTACCCTGAGGGAATGGCGAAAGAGGTAATGAAGATGATGAGGAGCCCTGGATATGGGGGTATCGGCAAATGTAGGTCCTATCCAATGGTTCACATGAGGCGCGATGGAAAAGTTGTTGAGGGGAATCTCTCCGCGGCACTCTTGTATGATGCGCAGGGAAAGGAAATTGCGTCGGTAGGCATATTTGTAGACCTAAAAGAGACACTGAAGATGGAACGTAAGCTCAGAGAAACCCAAGAAAAACTCCTACAGTCCGAAAAGCTGGCGGCCATGGGGAGGCTGACTTCTCAGATTGCCCATGAATTGAATAATCCCCTATATGGTATCATGAATACCCTGGAGCTTCTTAAGACAGAAATTTCCCCACAAAGCAAAAGGAGAAAGGTGCTGGATATGGCCCTTTCTGAAACTGAACGCTTGACCGATTTGCTCCATAAGATGCTCCGTTTTTCAAAACCTGACGAGGAAGAAAGACAGCCTACAGATGTTAATGCGATACTGGATGAGATCTTGCTTCTGGTAAGAAAACAGTTGCAGGAGAACAGTATCCGGGTTTCCACCTCCTTTGGTGATGATTTAGGAGAGGTCTATGCTTCCAGAAATCAGCTCAGGCAGGTGTTTCTCAACATGATCTCGAATGCACGGCATGCAATGCCAGATGGAGGAACGCTGACGATAAAGACTACCACACGAGGAGATAAGACTTACATTGAGGTGTCTGACACTGGCACTGGGATCAAGGATGAAAACATCGACAAGATATTTGACCCCTTCTTTACTACTAAAGACGGCGCAAAAGATGTCGGTGTTGGGCTGTCGGTATGTCAGGGATTTGTTGAGGAGCACGGAGGTGACATACGGGTAACAAGCAAATGGGGTGGGGGCACAACCTTCACTGTGAGCCTTCCAATACACAAAGAAGAGGCTCAGGAAAAGGAAAATCATTAGAAAAAACGATTCAGACCTGGTCACGAAACACCCTACCAACACCAAGTTCTTCCTTATACGTTTTCACTCATCTCAATTCCTCACATCTATACCCCTCCTAGAGGACATCAATTCATAGCCAGAATTCACCCAACACACACATTCTGGGGGTCGTTACAGGTTGGGAATAGGTATAGGTATTATACTAAATATAGTTTTTACAGATAACAAAATATATATTGACATTGGGAAAATATTGTAATAAATAGAAAATGTGAACTAATCAAATCTGGAGGATCTTCTTATGGAAGATATTCTCACGGTTTTTCAAGCAAGCAAATACTGCAATGTCTCCCCTAAAACCATCATCAATTGGATTGAGGCTGGCCATATTGTCGCCTATAAAACCGTGGGGGGCCACCGGCGCATCAAAAAGTCGGATATGGAGGATTTTATGAGAAGACAGGGCATACCCCTTCCACAAGAAGCCATTCCCACTGAGAGAAAAAGGATTCTTATTGTGGATGACGATGCGATTATAGTGGAAACCATCGTTCAGGCATTGGAGGAAGAGGAGCACGACTATGAGATCATTTCTGCCTCAGATGGTTTTGAGGCCGGATTGCAGGTCAACCATTTTAAACCTCATCTTGTAATATTGGATATCATGATGCCCGATATCAAGGGATACGACGTTTGCAAAAAGATCAAAACAAATGAACAGACGAAAGACACAAAAATCATAGTCTTATCAGCTTACCTGGATGATGAGAAATTCAAAAAGATGAAAGAATATGGTGCAGATCTTTGTTTCTCAAAGCCCTTGCCACTGCCTCGATTAAAGGAGGAAGTGGCCAGAATGTTAGGTCT
>JGI24422J19971_10002585_pt1 | contig 11254 bp, 10 predicted proteins | sample DeeMarSWOR152_54_FD_19971 | JGI IMG/M metagenome (IMG submission 19971)
ATGATAAAATCCCAGCCTTCAAGTCTATACGGCTTGGGTTCGCTACCGGCAAAGCCCGTCTCATCGTCGCCAATCACTTTGTTCAAGCCATAGTTCTCGGTAACAGCCATTGGTGGCTTGGCGTAATGGAAGTTGAAGATTGACACATTAGGATTCGGACTGACCACTTTCTTGGACTTGTTAGCGATATTCTGAGCTATTAGGTGCTTTGTATTAAAGTCAGCTTCTGCCTTGACGATGGTCTCAGCGATGTGATATTGCCATTCGAGCGTCACCCCGCCAAAGTACGGCTCGTTGCAGATTTCATAATAGACGTTATCGAATTCCTTTAGCTCTTCGACTATCTTGCGTACCGTTGCATCCTGCACAGCCAAGAGCTTGGGATGATTCAGTGTATAAACTTCGGTGCGTTTCATTTTGCCGATGCCGTTGATGTTGTTGGCAGCGTTCATCGGGCTAAGTTTCCACATACCATCTTCATAGAACGGGCAAAACAGTACCAGTTCAACAGCAACGCCACATTTGCTCGCCTCGCCGACAAAGTCTCGCAGGCGTTTGAAATACCCGCTATCCCACTCTGTAAGATCGAATTTATTACCGCCATTGGCGTAACCCGGAGTATTGCTCCGGGCCCAGGGACATATCAACTGACCCATCGCCGGCGCCAGCGTATTATTCTGAATCTTGAATGCACCGACAGGCTCGCAGTACGCCCCGCTGAATGTCCGCGTCAGGTTAAAACCGTAAGATTGCAGCGTCTTGAGGTACTTCTTGTAATCGAAGGCACTATTGAGAACTGCCCCATAATGCTCGCCGGAGGTTATCAAAATCGTCGGCTTGCCGCGCCATAGAAAATAGTGCGGGTTATCAGGATGAAGCTGGATTGGCTTGAACTTCTTTGCAGCCTGGGCCGAACTAACGGATAAAACATTGCCAGCCACTCCTAAAAGCACCGTACAGGCAAAAACTCCCAGTCTGACACAAGTATAGTTGCTTGCCGACGACTCTGCCTTTCCTCCGATTAATGGCATTTTGTTTAGCTGCTCAAACATATCGGTCCTCCCTTGAAGAATATTAATAATATGGAACAATCACTTACATTTCTAAAGATTTATGAAATGATTTTAGTCTGATTTTTTTATAAATCAACGGTTTTAGACCAATTTTATAAGATGTGTATCAGCTTTTGTGTGTAGCCAATATCGTTTCCCACGTTGGCCCGAAGGATTTTACAGGCCTCTGAGTCGTAGGTTACTCTACCGCAATTGCCTTTTGATTGCATCGAGTTTGTCTTTGGAAATCTCCACCCCTAATCCCTCCGCAATTTTTATGTGTTTCCAGGCCGAATCATATTTCTTTAGCTGATAAAACGCAATCGCAAGTCCGTGATGAGCATCGCCTATTTCCGGGTCAATCTCAACAGCCCTCAGATATTCATCCACCGCCTGCTTGTAATTCTTTTTGTTGGAATACGCAGCCCCGAGATTGTAATGAACCATAGCTTCCTGGGGTTCTACCTGAGCGGCTTTTGTGTACTGCTCAATAGCCACATCATACTTCTTCTGCCCGAAATACGCATTGCCCAGATTGACCAAAGCAGCAAACATATCTGGCTTAACAGCCAAAACTCTTTCGTACGCTTGAATCTCATCGTCGACCCACCCCAACTTATTATAACAGACAGCCAGACCATAATTGGCCTCGACCAAATCCCCCTTAATCGTTAATGCCTTTTTGTATTGAGATATTGCTTCTTGGTATTTATCCATCTGGCCATAAACATCGCCTAACTGGCTATAACAGCCGGCGTCTTTCGGCTCCAAAATAATCGCCTGTCTCAACTGCGCTATCGCCTGTCCAAATCTTTCCTGTTTGCTGTAAGCTATAGCCAGATTCTTGTGAGCATCTACGAACTTGGGATCCAGCTCGAGCGATTGGATGTATTCAGAAACCGCGTAATTCAGCCAGTTGCGTTGAGTGTATGCATTGCCGAGGTTGTTATGCGTCTTGGCATCGTTTGGATTGATTTCCAGAGCCGCCTGGTATTCGGATATAGCATCGGTTACCCGATCCTTTTTCAGATAAATGTTCCCCAGATTAACCCGGGATTCGGATAATGTTGGGTTTATCTCTACCGCTCTTTCGAGTGCCAGCAGCGCAGACTCAATATTACCGATATCGCTATAGCTGTTCCCAAGATTATTAAAGAAACAGCCTAACGTCTGAATCTTATTAAGGTTCTTCATATAAATATTGTCTTTGCCGGTCGGCACCTTGAACTTGTTTATATAGTGCTTATCAGGAGCATTTCTACCTTTGCTTGTCGTTTCAATATTGAATCGCACTCGCTTGTCGTCGTATCTGACAAAAAAGTGCCCCGGCACGACCACTCCGTATACAGGCAGACCAAGTCGTTCTCCAAGTGAAAGATAAAGAATTGACAGACTCAGGCAGTATCCGCGTTTCTTTTCCAGCACAGTATGCAAAAACAAATCATTCGGATCATTCGCCTCCGAAAGCGACTGAAACCCAAGCTCATCGAACAAATACTCATTTATCACTGGAATTGCCTTGAAGTCCGCCCTCAGACCTCCGCGTCTGAGCCTTTCGCGAATTTCAAAAGCCATATCATCCAACATTAGTAGGCATCTTCGGCCGTGTACGAGATCGCTCCACCGTTCCGAAACAATCAAAGCAGCAGTAGCCAAATCAACTTCGTTCTCTCTGAGCCTAAGGACTTGTTCAATAGACCTTACATACAGGCCTGATTTGTTCCTATTGGCCAGCGGCCCTCTTCGCCGCGCCAGAACCATCGGCGAAAGAATCAATACACAAATTATTACCGGAAACCACCAGGTTCCGAGTCGTTTTCGAAAAGTTTTTTTCATCGGCTCTTCAATTGTGTGTAACCATTCGTTCTGAGTATTGTGGTGAACCCTCCTGCGCAACGCGCGTTTCAGGACACGTAATTCTACGATAAGTACTTACCTCTAAAAATATTATCGTCAGATAAGCCCTTCTTATTTCGTGTTTTTTGCAGCCTTACTGCCAAAAATTACTCAGTCTAAGCAAATAATTATTGCATAATTTAATTTCCAGAGTTATTTTATGCAACGTAATTTCTTATTCAGCTTTGCGTTATTAATGGAACCTGGGGTGGCACCCTCAAACCCAGGTGTGAGTTCGTCGAAGGCTTGTTTGGGGGTGTTCTCAGCCATTTGTTTTACGAAGAACAATAATGTTCGGAGAAATACAATGAGCACCAAATACACTATTGCAGCATATACCTTGTTTCACCCTGTATTGTTCGTGACGCGTAGCAGGCTATACAATTTGCTCCCCACAATATGTCTGTTGCTCGGCGTTCTCATGCTGGGGGCGTGTCGTGAATCAACCGGCCCCACGCCACCGACTGAGCCCAATGAATCGGTCACTGTGGTTAGCCCACCACCGCGCGAAACCACTCTCTTTGACGGCAAGACCTTGGGGCAGTGGAAAATCACTGACTTTGGCGGCCAGGGTGATGTCTATGTAAAAGATGGCTCAATCTTCCTCGAAACGGGCAACGACATGACCGGCGTTAACTGGAGCGGCCCGGTCGTCCGAATGAACTACGAAATCACCCTCGAAGCGATGCGGGTTGCGGGCAGCGACTTTTTTTGTGGGCTGACCTTTCCTGTCGGTGAGAATCCATGCTCGCTAATCCTCGGGGGCTGGGGTGGTACCGTCTGTGGCCTGTCCAACATCGACTACTATGACGCCGCTAACAACGAGACTACGCGCATCATCTCGTTTGAGAATGGCCAGTGGTACCGCGTCAAGCTCCGCGTCACACCCGACAAGATTCAAGCCTGGTTTGACGATGAAGAGCTTGTGAACATTGTAACAACCGGCCGAAAAATCGACATCCGACCTGAAGTGGACCTGTCCCAACCGCTCGGTATCGCAACCTGGCGCACGACCGGTGCGATTCGTAACATCAAATTGCGAAAGCTCACAGACTGAGCGTAGTCTTTACCTAAACCTCGACTGGCACACCGAGAGGCCGCCGCTTAAACAAATCTATCTGCATCCACCTTTTGCTATTAAATCTCCAGCGATTTGCCAGCCCCACCACGATAATACTAAATGCCGCGGCGATCCATGGCCCCAGGGCCTCAAGAGACGGAAACAACCTGACTGCGAGCGCACCGCCAAATCCTAATATTAACAGTGCCCCCACCGCTGAGACAATTGCCAGCCAAACTGTGTCACCTGCCCCGCGTAAAGAGCCGCTGTAAATAGTGCGTGCAGCGTGAAAAACCTGGTATATAGCAGCACAAATCAAAATATTAGCTCCTGCCTTAATTACCTCATCGTCAGGCGACCAAAATGTCATCAGGGCATTTCTAAATACAAAAAAACAAATCCCCACCAGTCCCATATAAACCAAAGCAACCCTTAAACAAACACTCGTCTGTTTAATTGCCAGATTTTTCCTGCCTGTACCGATTGATTTGCCGACCGCCGCTGTCAGGGCTGTCCCTATGCCCACGACCGGCATAACCGAGATACTCGTGTACGAAAGCACGGCGCTTGTCGCAGCCAATGCCTCTGTGCCGAATCTCCCAACCAAACCGAACAAAATTACCCCCCAGAATGCGACATTCACCATCAGGCCAAATCCTGCAGGAAGTCCGACTTTTAGCAAATCATACATCTTGCTAAAATCAATATTTAACGTTCGTCTGGACTGAAAAGTTGCGTTTATATCACCACCGAGATACACAGCCATATTCACACCTGCTCCAACTGCTATCCCGATAAATGTCCCCCAGCCTGCACCTGCAATCCCCATCCGCGGAAAACCAAGCTTGCCAAAAATTAACACGTAGTTAGCCGCAACATTGACCACCTGGCCGCACAACGATGCACACATCGTAATAATCGGTCGATGTATACCCATAAAGAACTGGCTGCCCGCCCAGTTAAAAACTGCCAGAATATGAGCATAAAGCATAATTCGAAGATATATTACTTCCATATCGGCCACAGCCGGCGGTTGCCCCATCATTTTGAATATCCAGGGCGCTGCTGGCCACATAATCGCAACCACAACCAAAAAATAGGCGAATCCTATGTAGACCGCTTGCCAGAAGTAATTCGAGCAGTCCTTCTTATTGCCTCTGCCAAGACTCTGACTTACGAACGTGTTAAGGCTTGTCATGGCACCTATAGCGAAGGCTCCGGGTACGAAGCTGACAAAGCCGGCCGGTAGAATCGCCGCCAACGCATCTGTGCCCAGGCGTGAAACCATAATCCTGTCAACGAACTGCATAATAGTAAAAGATATGGTCGTTACTATCATCGGTGCTGCTAACTTCAGCATATATCTTAGTGAAGTCTCATCCGCCCCGTTTGCTATTTCGAATGTTGATTTGTCAGTCATTAACAAAAGTCCTGTTTATTCAGATTCAGCTTCTTTAGCAGCGTATCAGCCGAAATGCCCGAAACTTGCACATGTTTGACCGGGCTATTTTCGCCAGAGATTATACTCACCGCGTTCTTTTTTATACCAAGTTGTTTAGCTAAGAACTTCCGCAAATGCTCGTTAGCTTTTCCTCTTTCCGGTGCCGCCGAAACCTTAATCTTCAGCATATCATCCAGCAAACCGCAAGCAGTCGTCCTACTGCTGCCAGGCACAACCTTTACTACAAAAACCAAACTATCCTCGACTTCTTGAACGCTCAGATTTGCCATAGATTATCAGTATTGGGCAGCATATACGCTAAACGCTATATCTCTTTGATGTTCCTGCCGATTGCCAATTGTACATACTTTTCAATCTGCTCGGCAAGCTCACCCAAGGATGCAAGTTGAAAATCTTCATAATGCCCCGGGACAAGCTCCCCGTCCAGTGTCCTCTTGAAGATTCTAACCCGTATAATTGAAGGCTGGCTCTCTGACTTACTAAAATCGCTGTCTTTATGCTCGGTAAGCTCGACGCGCCAGTCCTCGCTTATGAAAACCAGGCACTTGCCGGTAAAAACCGCCGTCGGAAAATAATCGCGTAATAGCTTAAGAGTCTCCATCTGTTATTCTGCAGTTATTGTCAGGCTTTTAGTTTCTATCTGCCGCTATCCGTTTGGAAAGTTGACGCCATGCATTCATTGAGCGTTTCAGGTTATCATACGCATCGCCCCCTATGCCATAGCCCTGCAGTCCTATCGGCCCGGTGTAGCCGCAATCATTCAACGTTCTTAAAAACCGTGATATATCGAAGGAGCCGCGGTCCAACGTCTGAATTAGCTCTTTCCAATCCTTTCCGTCACTATCGGCGCCATTGATCGTAACAACGAACAGGTAAGGCATTGCGAGTTTTATTACTGATTGCATATTTTCTTCCTCATCAACCCTTAGCCAATGGCATAGATTGAAGGTTACTCCTACGTTTTTCCGGTTCACTTTCTTTGCCACTCGCACCGCGTCTTCCACTCGCTCGACCCAGAATCCATAGTGAGGATACAGTGCCACCCGCACCCTGTTTGCAGCCGCCATATCCGCAATCTCGCGGATGATTTCAACCGCCCGTGCATCGCCCTCCGGCGAAGAAGGTTTGAGCTTCTTGCTTCTCACGAACAGCCACAATATTGCATTGCGACCCTTCAATACTTCGATTGCCTCTTTCAATTCCGGGCCGTATTTCTGCTCATCGGCATCAATATTCGCACCAAGATAAACAGCAAACAGTCTCAAACCGTTCTTATCCAGCTCTTCGAGCATTTCACCCACCTCTTTGCCTGCTGTGCATCCAATTCCCGCATACCCCAATTCCTTGACCATTTGTACTTGCTCTTTTGCAGTCTTGTGTTTGTCGTCTTTCGTTGCGGTATCCATAGCAAAGAATGGATTTGGCCCCGCTGGCTCAAGCCGGATATTCCGGTATGCCACCGGCCCGTGGTCACCTTGCAGCATTAGCGGTCCGACAGATTTTTCATCATTATACGTACTGGCCCGCGTCGGCCCGCTCAGTTCCACATCCTCGTGTACGACTACACCATTATGCACAACCTTCTCGAATCTCGCTTTAGCAACCTTCTGCCCTTGTCTGTCGAAACGCGGCGCCCGGAAAATGACATCGAATGTTTGCCACTGCCCCGGCGGTTGCGATGCGTTGACTCGCGGAGGATGGCCTTCGTAGCCCCGAGGGGTTCTGTTATCGTCCCAGCGCTGATAAATGCCACCGCAGTCAGAGTACGTAGGCTCGGCCGCCCCCCAACTGTCAAACACCTGAATCTCGTAGCGCCCCATAAAATATACGCCGGAGTTGGAACCTTTGGGAACCATAAACTCAATATGGGCTTTGACATCGCCGAATTCTGCTTTGCTTAGCAGGTTCCTTGTTCTTCCCTTCGGCCCGTTCAAAATAACTCCGGTGCCCAGTTTGCTGCTCAGTAGCTTTTCATTTGCTGGATTCATAAAGGCATCGCCCACAATTTCCCAGGCCCCGGTATTACCCCGCCACGTGGAAAAATCACCCTCTGTTAGACTAACCTCGTTGCCGGTCTCTCTTGCGCTTGCATCTGTCATCAGTAACAAACATGAAGCCCCAACGAAAACTAAAATCACGCAGATCTTTTTGCTTTGCACTTTCACAATTCTTCCTTTTCCAATAATCAATAATCAATAGTCAATTCTATAGCCGCCACGGGCTGCGCATCGGCCGTGACAGCATTCTATTAGCCTGCTCATCATTGATGAACCGTTCCTTTTCTGGGTCCCATTTCAGTTTTCGCCCCAAAAGCATAGAAATATTGCCGATATGGGCGATTGTAAAGCATCGTTGCCCAATCTCCGGCGGAAAATAGCACTGCTTGCGCGATTTCACGCAATCAAGAAAATTGCGTTGTTCGCCGGCAGGGCAAGTATAAAGGTGAATTTCGTCAGGACCGATCACCGAATCAAGGATGGATTCAGGCTCCGCCTGCAATGTTGCCCTCCAACCGCGATTGCTGATCCAGCCCTCCGTCCCCTCGAATCTAAGACTGGGTGTACCCGATGTAACAATCAGCTTAACATCGTTGGCATATTCGTACTCGATTTTGTACTCCTTCGCCGTATCGTAGAGTCCTTCTTTACAGAACACACCCTTACCCTCGACCTCCACTGGCCCTGTATGTTCGGTGTCATTTCCCCATTGTGCACCATCCAGCAAATGGGCTCCCCAGTCGGTCAGTTGCCCACCCGAATAATCCAGAATCCAGCGAAAGTTCCAATGAATCCGGTCCTTGGTATATGGTGCCCATGGTGCCGGGCCCAGCCAGAGGTCATAATCAAAACCATCGGGCACCGGCATCGGCTTAGGATTACCCGGCGTATGTGGGCCGCTTGGCAATTCCACGCGGATAGTGTGGACCTTGCCAATCCGCCCGTTGCGAACGAGCTCACACATACGGTGATACACATCCACCGCCCTATCCTCCGTAGACCATTGAAAGATACGGCTGTAACGTTTCATCGTTTCACACAGAGCTCGGCCTTCCTGGACGGTCAGTGTCGGCTTTTCGCACTCTACATCCTTGCCCGCTTTAGCTGCAGCTATTGAAATTGGAACATGCCAGTGGTCCGGCGTGGAAATCATCACTGCATCGATATCATCCCGCTCGATAATCTTGCGGAAATCATTGTAAGCGGCACAATCCTGATTACCGTACTTTGCGTTTACAATATCGCGGGCTTTATTGCGATGGCTGGTATCCACATCACATACGGCTACAACTTGTGCATCGCTCTGCGGCAGAAAGCTCCTTAGATTCATAGCGATTCCGTGGTCGCCTACGCCGATAAATCCAAGTGTAATCCGATTGCTCGCAGCGACGCTGCCGGCTTTACCTAATGCGGATGACGGCACAACATACGGAAATGATACCGCCCCTGCGACACCAACAGTCTTTTTCAGAAATCCACGGCGTGTGAGCTCACACTTCCCGTCCATAACAACGCAACCTTCCGCTCTTCGCGTTTTGCGAGATAATATCAACCGTTCCAGACAGCAGTGTCAGAACGACAAAAGGCATTGCCAGATGTATACATAGCCGAGCCCGTCGATGTCTTCCCACACCTTCTTGATGAGCTCTTCGTCTCCCGAAATCTCAGGCAGTTCCTTCTTCTTCTCCTCCCAGGGAATGCAAACGCCCGGCTTTCTCTTTGGCTTCTTTTGCTTGGCCATTTAGACAACTCCATCAATAGTCAACAATCAATTCAATACACTCCATATTCACGAGTGAACTCGGTCATCGCCTTAATGTTTTCGATCTTAGCGTCATCTTGGACGATAGCGCTGGCGTCCATAATATAGCCGCCGTCGCCGGCTACACCGTCAATTACCTTCTTACAGTAGTCGCGCACCTCATCTGGCGTACCATTGCTCAACAGCCAATTTGGGATGCCTCCACTGATACAGAACTTGTGCCCAATTGTCTTGTGCACCTCAAAGATGTCAGCCTTGTCGACATGATAAACGATTGATTTCTCCGGCAGCTCCGCGAAGGCATTCAAATGTGCGTTCCAATCGCCCTCGGCATAGAATAGAACCTGATGCCCATGAGCCCAGATTTCCTCAATGATTGGCTTCAGCGTCGGCCAGTAAAACTTATCGAAATGTTCCTGTGAGAAGAACGGCACACATCCGCGATGCATCCACAACCCGATTGGAACTTTCTTGTCCGGGTCTGCCCCGGAAAGGGCCACATGCAGCAGATGCGGCATTAAGGCCTCGCAGGCGGCCAGCACTTTATCCGGCCGCTCCATTACATCGGTAACGAGCCCCAGATACCCCCGCAGCTTGTCGGCGATAATGTCGAACGGTGCCTTAAGAATCCCCGAAATAGCCGAGACAGTTCCCGACTCGGTTCGCAACAATTCATTCTGCTTTCCGAACGCGTTAAAGTAGCTCAGCATTGCCATCCCGCCTTTCAGAAAGGACAGGTTGTTGCGATAAGATGCCGGTTCACCAATCGCTGCCACATCAGGCGAGACACGTGGCAGCCAGACGTTGAACAGAAATCCGGTCGGGTCTTCTATAAGCTGGTCGTATTCATCCGGCTTCATAAATGCCTTTTCTGGCGGCGGCTCAATGTATTGAAAGCCGGTGTCGGGCGGAATGTCGATACCGGGAACTCCATAATACTTCAATCCGATGGCCTGCGTCAGTCCCGTCCAGACGTAAACCATATTACCAACCACAGCGTCCCAATCGAAATCCGCAGCGCACTTACGAGCTGCCACAAATGCCTTCTCGAAATCGTGAGCTACCTCCTGGCACGTGTAGCCGGCGTATTTGGCCGTAAATTCGGCAACAAACGGACGTATCGGAATCATATCCGGTTTCTCGTTCCGCATTGCCGTTACATAGCGCTTCAGACGTTCGGCATACAGTTGTTCCATATCTTTAGCCATCTTGTTTTGCTCCCTTTTGGCATCACATTGGATTCTCAACACGGTAATTTTCGTTTGTAGTCGATACTCCAGAAATCCCAATAGCGACCGCGCTTATTTGGAATTCACCTACATGAAACTTCTTACTGTAATCAACATAAACATACCTGAATCCCGCAAGAACGTCAAGCCGGCCCTCTTCCACGCAGATTACTTCTCAAGCCCAAGGATTTCAGCCGCCTCGCCGGCCCGCTTCAGCAGACACTTGATCGCTCCCTTGCTTTCCAGGCCGTGCCCTTCCAAAGTAAGCCGGTCATCTGTGGTAAGAAGTGCTGTGAACTCACCGTCAGACAGTTTTACCTTCAGCGCATAACCTCCTTCAATCCGCTCAAGACTGGCCTCATCTGGTACTTGCTCCTTGATTCGATGTGGACGATAGAGTGTTACAAACTCCATGCGCTCTTTCTTTTCAGGCGTCGTCACCGTAAGGTGCCATTCGCGCAGCTTTATACGCGGGATAGGATTCGGGTCGTACTGGTTGGTCTGCTTAAAGGTCAGACCTGAAGGCGTCAGAAAATCAATATCACAGACAACATCGTCGTTTTGCACTCGAATGCCGTGCTGATTCTTGACATCTATCTCATTGACGGCGTGAAGCCAATATTCAAACGTCGATGGCTCTTTAGTCTCCAAGCGGTCATAGACTACTACCACGTCAGGCTTAACAAAAATAATCGCCCGGGTGAAACGCTCAAGCGCAGGCGGTTCATAAGCCTGACCAGCCTCGCCAACAACAATGTCCATCGACGGTGTTGTCTTGAAGGCAACTATCTTGCCT